>Ga0193959_1000062_pt1 | contig 46466 bp, 48 predicted proteins | sample FB_2_MG_FD_140333 | JGI IMG/M metagenome (GOLD analysis project Ga0193959, IMG submission 140333) | Microbial mat bacterial communities from the Broadkill River, Lewes, Delaware, United States - FB_2_MG | ecosystem: Environmental > Aquatic > Freshwater > River > Microbial mats | place: USA... | reverse complement strand
TTTCTCATTTTAACCATTTTTTGAATCATGTCATAGGTTTGTCGTAATTCCTTTTCACTCATGTTTTGCATTTCTTCATCATCTTTGTCAGACAAAGCCAATTTTTTCCATTCCTCAAATGATAATTTACTCACCTTTTCCATATCTGAATCTAGTTCTTCCATATCTCCCATGTCAAAATCTATATCTCCATTATCTAAAAAGTTTTCAGTTTTCATAATAGGATAATTAGGCAATTTTAATTTAGAATCTGGAATTGTAACATCAAAAGACACTTTAGAGGCAGTTGTTATGGTTGTAATCCCCATCATTTTTCCTTCAGATTTTAATGTGACACCTCTATAAATCCACTGTTTTATACCCATTAAATCCCAAACCTCACAATTGTATCCTAAAAATGATTCTTCTCCTAGTTTTTTACCTCCCATACCTTCAAACATTGCTTTTCCAACTTCTCCAGCGTCTGATTTTGGATGTAGCTTTTTGATCATTTCCATGGCCATATCTTTTTGCTCACTAATTTTTTTATTTTTAAAATCAACAATATAACTAGTTCCATTATCTAATTTACTCATTTGATGATCTGAGGTTGTTTCGTTGATCTCTTTCCCCATTACAACTACATGGGTATTAGTTGTTGATTTTTGTTCATTGAGTTCAATTGCTCCCCAATTTTTAAAATACTTCACTTCTGAACCACTTCCTGTAATAGTACTTCCCATAACATTACCTGAAATTTTTGTATCATATTTTATAATTCCAGATTCAACCTGGTATCTCTTTAACCTTTGTTGATCTTGTTTTGATGTTTTAACAGCTAAACTATCTGCTGGTTTATTTTCATTTCCTTTACAGCTAATTACAAAAGCAACTAACATTATTAAGCATATTAATTTTTTCATTTTTGTTATTTTTTAGTTAGAATAAATTTTTAATATTGTGGTATCGGTTGATGAAATTGAAGTTGTGGTTTTATCCGATCGTTTCAGCATAAAATCTCTGTCTTCTTTTGAAACACCTTCAACTTCACCATTATCTAAATCACATGAATAAGTACCCTCAACCTCTAAATTATTTGATTGGCTATGAACACCACCATTATATTTATAGGTAACATACTTAACTGTTAGTTTGTAATTATCATTTTTATCAACATCTAATATTTGCATTTTCCCCATTAATCCATCTGATGTTGCATAAAGAATAATAGTTCCTTTTCCATTAACAATTCCTGATTTATTTGATATTGGAATTTGAAAGTTATCAGGTAATGATTCCAATTTATCTGTAATTGATTTTCTATCAAGTTTATCAAATTCTGAATTATTCTTGCTACTACTATTTGAGCTTTTAGAAGATGTATTTCCAGAAAATTTCACAAATTCTACACGTCTATTATTTGCTTTTCCTTCGGGAGTACCGTTATTATCAATAGGTTTAGATTCACCAAAACCAGTTGATTTAAGTCTATTAGCTGAAATTCCCATTTCAATTAATTTATTCATAACTGATCTACCTCTTGCTTCAGATAACTTCTGATTATTTTCATCATTTCCATCATTATCTGTATGGCCTTCAACACTAAAATTGATATCAGGATTTTTTTGCATTAACTCGTAAATTTTATTGATAGGCCCCATACTTTCAGGTTTCAGCGTTGCTTTATTAACATCAAACTTAATTCCGTTAACAATAATTTTTCCTTCTGAAAGAACACGATCATAATATTTTACACCACCTTTAGCAATACGAATATTTTTAAAATAAAATGCCTTATCCTCTCCTAAATCTGCCCAATAGGCTTGCAAGGTTAACCCCGTTGGGTTGCCTTCGTAGTGGGGAATATTTATAACTCTGGTATCATCCATATAAACTTTTAACTTACCTTTCGTAAATGCAATTGATACATGAATCCAACGAGCATCCTCACTATTTCTGTAGTCTATTCCTGATACATCTCCGGCAACATTTGCCAATTTCTCTCTTACACCACCAGAACTAATATCCATATACATATTAGATTGATTTTTTTGATTTTTTTCATCGTACAAATACACGGAAATTCTATTTCCAGAAACAGGTTTATAAAAATCAAATTCTATAGTGAAAATTTCAGGTAAATAATCTTCTTTTGAATTCTTAAGGTATGGGATAATCGTAGGAGTACCATCAATAAACATCATAACATTTTCGCCATCAATATTTGCAATTTCTACTTGACCTTTTACTAAATCCCAACGAGAAGGAAACTCTCCATTTTCTTCATCCGAACTTGGTAAGTCCTCGAAAATCACTTCATCTCCAGGAATAAAATCAAACTTACTCCAAACAACATTTGGTTTTTTAATTTCATTACCATCTCCTACTTGCTCATTTTCAACATTTTTCCCCTTTGACTTCTTCGCTTTACCCTTCTTTTTCTTATCCTTCTTTTTTCCATCAAGTACATCTTCTGCCTTATCAAATTCTTTATCAATTTTTTTATTGACTCGCTTTTCAGCTCTTTTATCAGCCTCACGTTCAATTTTAGCTTTTGCTTTTTTAGCCAATTTTTTAAAGAATTGAGCTTCTGCTTGCTGCGGAGTGAAAATAAACAAGGTTACCACAAATAGTAATTTGGTGATAATTTTAAATCGGTTTTTTTGGATGGTTTTTCTCATAATTGTATATTGAAGTATTAGCAATTTTGTTTGTAACAATTGATAGTGCTAAATTAATTTCCACAGCTAGAAATTACTTCATAAAAAAGTATGATTTGACTCACCCTTTGGGGTGATTTAATGGTGTAAAGTGTTGAGTTTATTAGAAATTTTAATTTGACAATTTAAAATGTAAATTAAACTTCATTGATTTTTTTAATAGCCTGAATTCTATTTTTCACATCCAATTTTGAGTAAATATTTTTAATATGTGTTTTAATAGTATTCTTAGATACGAACATTTTTTCTGCAATTTCTTCATTGCTTAAACCTTGAGCTATATATGTGAATACTTCAGCTTCTCGTTTAGAAAGATTGAAATCTTCTATGCTATCTTCAAAATTCTGATTTGTAATAACTTGTTTAGAGCTTACCTTATCCTTTAAATCATTAATTTGATGCATATAATTTTGAAGCTCATTGTTTTTATTCTCAATTTCCAAATCAGAATTTTTGCGATACAAATAAAACATTATAAACAGCGTAACTAATATTCCTGAACCTCCAAATATGGATATTAATAATTTATTGTAATTAGCTTTGGCATCTTTCTGAATTTCAATTTTCTCATTTGCTAATTGCTGAATAGCATCATCTTTTTTAGAAGATTCATAGGCTATTTGAGTGCTAATAATACTTTTTTGAGAAGCTTCATTTAAAATGCTATCTTTTATAGCTATCGCCGATCTATTTGCCTCTAGAGCCTTTTTATAATTTTTAGTTTGTGAATAATAATTAACTAAAGCATTATATCCTAAAATAATATTTTCTCTGGAATTAATAGAAATCGCCATTTTTAATCCTGATTCAATGTTCTGTTTAGCCTTACTAACAGTTTTTAAATTGAGTTGATTTACTCCAATACTAATAAGAGAGTTACTTAAATATCTAATTTCATTAAACTCTTTTAAAATAGGAACGGCCTTATTATAATATGAAATAGATTTAGGGTAATCTCCTTTTTTTAGGAAAAGTTTACCCAATAAATTATACCTATAAGCTTCACTTAATTTATGGTTGTGTTTAATTGTTAAATTCAATGCTTTATTTAAATAATTGAATGCTGAATCATATTCTTTTTGATATAAATATGATTCACCAATATTTGATAAGCTATATTCCTGACCTTTTATGTTTTTACTACTAAAATCAAAGGAATAAACTCTTTTGAAATAATGCAGTGCCTTTTCATATTCACCAGTATCTATAAAAACATTTCCAATTCCATTTAGTGCTATAGCTATACTTCTTGAATGTTTAATCTTTTCAGAAACATCTAATGCTTGAAAGTAAAAATCGAAGGCTTCTTTTTCTAAATTTAGCTTTCTGTAGGTTACTCCTAAATTGTTTAAACACTTTATTACGGCAAGTGTATCTTCTGTTTTATTGAGATAATTAAGAGCTCTTTTATGGTAAACTAATGAGTTACTGAAATCATGCTTTTTTCTTGAAACATAACCTTTTCTATCATAACACTTACCTAGTCCTTTTATATATAATATTTTTTGAGCTACACTTATAGCTTCATCAATTATATCTTCATCTAAAACTTTATTTCTATCTGAAGTTTTATAAAGGTTGTATAAGTTATCAACCTTATCAATAGTATTTGGTTTTACTTTTAAGGCAAAAAATAAGCTGTCAATTGATTTTTTTGATGTAGAATTTTGACTAAAACTTACTTCAATCAAAAGAAATAAGAAAAACGATAGTAGTAATTTTAACTTCAGCATAGCAGTGCATTATTTTATTGTAAAAATAAAACATAATTATGCAATTTAGAAAAAGATAGCTATTAAATTATTGTGATTTTCTTAACTCATAGTTTGTGCAACCTTCTCAAGTTCAGCGTACCAATCCTCACCAAACTTTCTAATCAACGCTTCTTTTACAAATTTATAAACAGGAACTTGTAATTCTTTTCCTAAAGTACAAGCGTCGTCACAAATTGGCCAACTATGGTAATTTACGGCAGAAAACTCACTGTATTCCATGATTCTTACAGGATATAGATGACAAGAAATAGGTTTTTTCCAATTAACATCACCTTGATTGTATGCCTCTTCAATTCCACATTTTGCAGTGTTTTTTTCATCAAAAATGACAAAAGCGCAATCTTTTCCATCAATTAATGGTGTTTCGTACTCACCTTCAGATGTAATAAATAATCCCTGATCTTCTATAGCATTAATTCCTTCTTCCCTTAAATAAGGCTTCACTTTAGGGTAAATATCCAGTAATATTTGAAGTTCTTTTTCTTCAAGCGGAGCACCAGCTTCTCCATCAATACAACATTTTCCTTTACAAGCGGCTAAATTACAGACAAATTCCTTTTCTATAATATCTTCTGAAACTATGGTTTTTCCTAATTGAAACATGCGGCAAAAATAAACATTTTTTACATACTTTTGTTAATATTAGAATTTGATTAATTACTTTTGCCGACCGAAATTTAACAACTAAAAAAATGGGAATTAACATTAAAGAAATTTTTACTGCAACAATGATATTGTTTGCTGTAATTGACATCATTGGAAATATTCCAATTATTATTGACCTAAGAAAAAAAGTAGGTCATATTGAATCAGAAAAAGCTTCAATTATTGCCGGTGTAATAATGATCGCATTTTTATTTTTGGGAGTAAGTATTTTAAACTTAATTGGTATTGACGTAAATTCGTTTGCTGTTGCAGGTGCTTTTATTTTATTTTTCTTGGCTTTAGAAATGATTTTAGGAATTTCACTTTACAAAGAAGAAGAGACCAATCCAATAACTGCTTCAATATTTCCTTTAGCATTTCCGTTGATAGCAGGTCCTGGTAGTTTAACTTCTATTCTTGCATTGAGGGCTGAATATGCCACCGTTAATATTGTAATTGCCATTATTGTGAACATATTTTTTATGTATATAGTCCTTAAGACTTCAAGTAAAATTGAAAGAATAATAGGTAAAAACGGGATTAATATCCTTCGAAAAATATTTGGTGTCATATTATTAGCCATTTCAGTAAAATTATTTGCAACCAATGTTAAATTGTTATTTTAACAATTTAATTTTATATACTCATAAAAAAATCCAGCATAAAGCTGGATTTTTTATTTATTCTTTTTAAAATTTCAATTACTCTACAGTAACAGATTTAGCCAGGTTTCGAGGCTGATCTACATTACAATCTCTCATTACAGCAATATGGTATGATAACAATTGTAATGGAATTGTAGTTAATAAAGGTGTAAATGCTTCAACTGTTTCTGGAACTTCTATGGTATGATCTGCAAGTTCTCTTACAACAGTATCTCCTTTTGTAACAACAGCTATAATCTTTCCATTTCTAGATTTAATTTCCTGAATATTACTAACAACCTTTTCATAGTGTCCTTTTTTTGTAGCAATAACAACTACAGGCATGGATTCATCAATTAAGGCAATTGGACCATGCTTCATTTCTGCCGCTGGATAACCTTCTGCATGAATATAAGATATCTCTTTTAACTTCAAAGCCCCTTCAAGAGCTACTGGGAAATTATATCCTCTTCCTAAATACAAGCAATTTGGTGCATCTTTGTAAATTGCTGCAATTTCCTCAACAATTCCATTTATTTTTAAAGCCTCTTCAACTTTCGATGGAATTAAACTCATTTCTTGAATATAAGTATTCAAATCTGTATTTGAAAGTTCTCCTTTTAAGTTTCCAAGTTTTAGAGCAATCAATGCTAAAACAGTAATTTGGGTGGTAAATGCTTTTGTTGAAGCTACTCCAATTTCAGGACCTGCATGTGTATAAGCTCCTGTATGGGTTTCTCTGGCTATAGATGACCCAACCACATTACAAACTCCAAATACAAAGGCTCCTTTCGATTTTGCCAGTTTTATTGCTGCCAAAGTATCGGCTGTTTCACCTGATTGTGAAATTGCTATTACAACATCGCCTTTATTTATAACAGGATTTCTATATCTAAATTCTGAAGCATATTCAACTTCAACAGGTATTCGTGCTAAGTCTTCAAATAAATACTCAGCAACTAATCCGGCGTGCCATGAGGTACCACAGGCCACAATTATTATTCTATTTGCGTTTAAAAATTTAGCAATGTTATTATCAACACTCCCCATTTTTATAATGCCTTTATCGGCTAAAAGTCGGCCTCTATAGGTGTCTAAAATTGCATTAGGTTGCTCATGAATCTCTTTCAACATAAAGTGATCATAGCCTCCTTTTTCGATTTGCTCTAAATTTAATTTAAGCTCCTGAATATTAGGCTCAACTATTGCATTATCTTGAATTTTACGAATTCTAATATCTTCACCAAGCTTGATGATTGCCAACTCTTCATCGTCTAAATATACAGCATCTTTTGTATATTCAATAAATGGTGAAGCATCAGATGCAATAAAAAACTCGCTATTATCTTCCCCTATTCCAACAGCAATAGGACTTCCCAAACGAGCAACAATTATTTCATTTGGCTTTGAAACATCAAATACTGCAATTGCATAAGCCCCAACTACGTTTGACAAGGCTAATTGAACTGCTTTTCCTAATTTACAATTGTTCTTTAATTTAACTTCTTCAATTAAATTAATTAAAACTTCTGTATCAGTATCACTTTTAAAAGTATATCCTCTTGCTAAAAGCTCCTTTTTAATTGTATTGTAATTTTCAATGATTCCATTATGAACAATCACCAAATTACCAGAATTAGAAACGTGTGGATGTGAATTAGCATTATTTGGAACTCCATGTGTAGCCCATCGAGTATGTCCCAAGGCTAAATTTCCTTCAACAGTTTTATTCGCAATTATATCTCTTAAATCAGCTACTTTCCCTTTGGTTTTATAAACGTTTAATTTTTTTCCGTCTGTTAAAACCACTCCTGCACTGTCATAACCTCTATACTCCAACCTTTGCAATCCATTAATTACAATTGGAAAAGCTTTTCTATAACCTAAATAACCTACGATTCCACACATAACAACTAGTTCAATTAATTATTAATTTCAGTATATGAAATCTCCAATTTAATTTTCTTATTTCCTGCACTTGCATCATGACCATACAAAACAACTTCTTTAGGGTTCCAGCTGAAATCCTTTAATTTTGTTTGGGTTGCACTTTCAGGAAGATCACTTGAATTAAACACCTTTAAACCAAGCTTCACTAAATCAACTGGTTCATCTTGTTTCAACAACTCTGAAATATAATCTGTTATTGTAAAAGTATAGGAATTCAAAAATATCTTTTCGTTATCTTCATTAAATTCAAAATCTCTTTTTCCTCCTAAAGCATCGAGCCCTTCAGTTAACATGTCTAAAACCTGATCATTTTCATCATAGTTATACAAGTATAATTGTTCAGGGTACAATGAAGCATCAACGTCAGCATCTGTTTTTATATAAAACTTTAATGTTGCATTAGTAATCAATAAATTTTTATTTCTTAACTCATCCAAATCTTCATTTACAAATAAATCAACTGTTGCAATTGCTCCAGCCGCTCCTTGAACATAAATTTTATCTGCTCCACTGGCCTTTGAATTCGTTTTATCTCTTTTTAATATATTGGATTTAATTGAAGATAACGAAAAATTATATTGATGCTTAACTCTAACTCCTTCTTCACCATTAACACCATTTCCATTTAAATCTTCAGCGTCGCCTTCATCCATATTATTTGAATAATAAATGGTCATTTTTGAGCCTGCCATATTTAATGACACTAAATGAGATGTCGTCTCATTTATCTTTTTAGCCTCAATATATAGCCCTTTAAAATCTCTATGAAATTGATCCAAATTTGAAAAATCTATTCCATTTACGTTTTCAACAAATAATTGTTGAACCATTTCTTCATTTAAAGGTAATTTAATACTTGGGCCAACATTATCAGTTTTAATAGTATCAATATCGAATTGTGTAATTCCATCAAACAAATATCTTTTTATATAAGCAACAGTATCTGCAGCATTCACCTTAAAATTTCCAGAGTAAAAAGGAGTATCTCCCTTTGTAAATTCCTTATCCGAATAATAAACCGCACTTTTAGTTGGATCTTGAGGATCTAAAGAATTCAAAAAGGTTTTAAGTTCATAAACATTTAATTGAAACTCAACATCTTTTTTACCAAATACAGAATCTATAGAAAATTTTGGTTTTCCATCTGATTCATTATCCTCTTTTGTATACTGGTAAGGAATGTCAATTATTACAGAGTCAATTGCTGCATTTATTCCATAATCATATTCATCACTTGAAGTTGGCAAAGCTAACTGACTCACAATTGAAGCTTCCAATTGACCAAATTCTGTATCAGAATAAACCCCTAACAAGTATTGTGGGATGTTACTGGATATCACTCTTTCTACATTTTCATTAGTAGTAATTACGTCTATAGGTAATGAATTATTCGCTGTGAATTTATTATTATCAACAAGGTTTACACCAATACTTTCAATTTCTTTTTCGCATGAAATTATACTAAAAAACACAATAGAGAATACCCCAATGTGTTTTAGTAGGTTTACAACTTTAGTTGTCATATGTATTTTTTGATTTTTTATGATTAAAATTTAATTATAAAACTTGATTCAAGTAAAACTCAGTATAAGCAGTATCAAATTCACTTATATGAAAATAATCTAAAACTGGTTTTTCACTTGATTTTAAAAATTCTTCTAACTCTTCTGGCAAATCTTCGCTACCTATTATAACAGCATCAGAATTTTCAACAGCGTTCTTTAAAATATTTGTATAGTTTGGAGTGGAAATTGTTTCAAATTTTGCTTGATCAATATTATCAAATTCAATTTTTTTAGCAAACTCATTATTTAACGTGCCTTCAAAACCATTATTGTAAACAGATGTTACAATTTTACTTCCTGCAAACAAAGGATCGTCTTTATAATATTCTTTGATATACAACGGTAAAAGTGATGCCATCCAACCATGAACATGGATGATATCTGGAGCCCAATTTAATTTTTTAACTGTTTCAACTACACCTTTAGCAAAAAATATAGCTCTTTCATCATTATCGTCAAATAAATTATTGTCTTCATCAGAAAACAATGCTTTTCTTTTGAAATATTCATCATTATCAATAAAATAAACCTGCATTCTTTCCTTTGGTATAGAGGCAACTTTAATTATTAATGGCATATCCATATCATTAATAACTAAATTCATTCCAGATAAACGAATTACCTCATGCAATTGGTGTCTTCTCTCATTAATTAAGCCAAAACGAGGCATGAAAATTCGCGTCTGTCCTCCCTTTCCATGAATCATTTTTGCTGTCTCAAAAGACGTTGTTGACAATTCATTTTCCGGTAAATAGGGTACAACTTCTGAAGAAACAACCAATACTCTCTTATCTTTCATAAACTAAGTCTATATTTAAATAATATGCAAAATTACGAAAATTTATATAGAATTTAGCTTGAAAAATGTAAGTTTGCACGCTTTTAACGTTTATTAACAATACTATATGTTAGTTTTTGCTAAAATAAAATCAGTACAACAAAAAATAAAGTCGTTAAAAAAAGGAACGACTATTGGATTTGTACCTACTATGGGAGCGCTACACAAAGGTCATTTATCGCTTATTGAACAAGCGAAAAAAGAAAATGACATTGTTGTAGTAAGTATTTTTGTAAACCCTACACAATTTGACAAAAAAGAAGATTTAATCAACTATCCTAAAACAATTGATACAGATTTATCTTTATTAAAATCTGTTTTTTGTGATATCGTTTTTACACCTACTGCCGAAGAAATTTACAGCACAAAAATTCAATCACAATCATTCAGTTTTGATGGTTTGGAACATCAAATGGAAGGGAAATTTAGAGATGGTCATTTTGATGGAGTTGGAACAATTGTTAAACGATTATTTGAAATTGTAACACCACATAAATCTTATTTTGGTGAAAAAGATTTTCAACAGTTACAAATTATTCGAAAAATGACAAAAAAACATCAAATTCCTGTTAAAATTATTGGATGTGATATTTACAGAGAAGATGATGGTTTAGCAATGAGTTCAAGAAATGCCAGACTGACAAATGAGCATAGAAATGTCGCTCCATTTATTTACAAAACACTTAAACAGGCAAAAATTGAGTTTGGCACAAAAAATGCTCAAGAAGTAGTAAACTGGGTTGAAAAAGAATTTGAAAAACAACCTTTATTAGAACTAGAATATTTTGAAATTGCAGATGAGGATACTCTTCTTACAATTAAGAATAAAAATACAAAGCAAAAATATCGTGCTTTTATAGCTGTTTTTGCTGATAAAATAAGACTTATTGATAATATAAGTTTATAAATATTAATAGATTAACACAAAATTATTAATTTTGCACCATGCAGATAGAAGTAGTAAAATCGAAAATTCACAGAGTAAAAGTTACAGGAGCTGATTTACAATATATTGGTAGTGTAACAATTGACGAGGATTTAATGGATGCGGCAAATATAATTGAAGGCGAAAAAGTTCAAATTGTAAATATAAACAATGGTGAACGTCTTGAAACTTATGCCATCGTAGGACCAAGAAAAAGTGGTGAAATAACTTTAAATGGACCAGCAGCCAGAAAAGTAGCTAAAGGTGATATTATTATCATAATTTCATATGGAATTATGGATTTTGAAGAAGCAAAATCATTTAAACCATCACTTATATTTCCAAATGAAAATGATAATTCATTGACATAATTTGAATAAAAGAATACAAAAAATTAGTTTTATAATACTCCCAATTGCATTGGGAGTTTTTTTGATTTGGTATTCTTTATCAAAACTTACACCAAGTGATGTTCAATCTATAAAAACATCATTTAAAACAGCTAATTACTGGTGGGTATTAGTTTCCTTATGTTTCGGTGCTCTTAGCCATTTTTCAAGAGCATATCGCTGGCAATTTTTATTAGAACCCCTTGGTTACAAACCTAAATTTGTCAATAGCATTATGACAGTTTTTGTAGCCTATTTATTAAACTTATTTATTCCTAGATCTGGCGAAGTTGCAAGAGCTGCAAGTATAAAAAAATATGAAAATATTCCTTTTGAAAAAGCATTTGGGACCATTGTTGCTGAAAGAGTTGCAGATGTAGTTATGCTAGTTGGAATAATTGGTATTGCTTTTTTCCTTCAAACCGATTTAATAAGTAGTTATATTTTTAAAGATGGAGGTGAAAGTAGTATCTACTCAAAAGTTCTATTTTTTGGGGTATTTCCTATTTCTGGAATATTAACGTATCGTTTATTAAAAAAATCAAACAATCCTTTTATCAATAAAATCTTATCATTTATAAATGGTTTATTAGATGGAGTTAAGAGCATTTACAAAATGAAAAAAAAGTGGGAATTTATTTTTCACACTCTTTTCATTTGGCTTATGTACGTACTTATGTTTTATGCAGTAACATTTGCTTTGCCAGAAACCACCAATCTTCCAATTGCAGCAATTATAGTAGGCTTTGTTGTTGGTGGATTAAGTATGGCCCTTACAAATGGAGGTTTAGGTACCTATCCTATTTTTGTAGCAAGCGCCTTAATCTTATACAATGTAGATGACAACCCTGCTCGTGCATTTGGTTGGATTATGTGGACTGCACAAACCATTATGGTTATTGTTTTTGGAGGGCTTTCATTCTTACTACTTCCAATCTATAATAAATTTCAAAAATAGTATAGCTTTTCTTTCTATATTTACTCCTTAGAATCATGAATTAATGGCTAAGACTAAAACTACCTTTTTTTGTCAAAATTGTGGAACACAATATGCAAAATGGCTTGGACAATGTAAATCTTGTAACAACTGGAATACCATTGTTGAAGAAATTATCCAAAAAGAAGAAAAAAGAAACTGGAAACAGAATGATGCTCCAAAAAAAACAAATAAAGCTCTTAAAATAAAAGAAATTACATTGGATAGTGAAGATCGAATTTCTTCAAACAACAATGAATTTAACAGAGTATTGGGTGGCGGACTTGTAAAAGGATCCATGTTGCTTTTGGGTGGAGAACCTGGGATAGGAAAATCCACATTGCTCCTACAAATTGCTTTAACAATTCCAAAAAAAGTATTGTATGTTTCTGGTGAAGAAAGTCAGTCACAAATAAAAATGCGTGCTGAACGCCTACAAAATTTAAATACAAACTGCTCAATTTTAACCGAAACTAATACCCAAAATATATTTAAAAGTATTGAAGAAATACAACCTGATGTTGTTGTTATTGATTCAATTCAAACATTACACACTGAATATATAGAAGCATCACCAGGATCAATTTCTCAAATTAGAGAAACGACCGCCGAACTTATTAAATTTGCCAAAGAAACCTCAACTCCGGTACTTTTAATTGGACATATCACCAAGGATGGAAACATTGCTGGCCCAAAAATATTAGAGCATATGGTTGACGTTGTATTACAATTTGAAGGTGATAGAAACCATACTTATAGAATATTAAGAGCCAATAAAAATAGATTTGGGTCAACATCTGAACTTGGTATTTATGAAATGCAAAGTGTAGGTTTACGCGAAGTTGAAAATCCTTCAGAAATACTAATATCACAAAAAGAAGATGACCTAAGCGGTACTGCTATTGCAGCAACTTTAGAAGGAGTGCGACCATTAATGATTGAAGTTCAAGCTTTAGTTAGCACTGCTGTTTACGGTACACCGCAGCGATCTTCAACAGGGTATGATACAAAACGATTGAATATGCTCTTAGCAGTCTTAGAAAAAAGAGCAGGGTTTAGATTGGGAGCCAAGGATGTATTTTTAAATATTGCTGGTGGGATTAAAGTTGACGATCCTGCAATTGATTTAGCCGTAATAAGCGCCATATTATCATCAAATGAAAATGATGCCATTCCACAAGATTTTTGTTTTGCCGCGGAAATTGGTTTAGCCGGAGAAATAAGACCTGTAAACAGGGTAGAGCAACGAATTTTAGAAGCTGAGAAATTAGGTTTTCAAAAAATATTTATCTCTAAATTTAATAAAATTAGTAAAATCAACCATCAAATTAAAATTGTAAAAGTGACTAAAGTAGATGATGTTTTTGCTAATTTATTTGCATAAAAAAAGCCGAGTAAAACTCGGCTTTTTTTATATTTATTTAAGCTTACTTTTTATTTACAGTAGCTATATATTTTTCTAATGCCATTGTCATTGAAGGTGTCTCAGGTGTTGGTGCCTGGATAGTACATTTTAAACCAGCATTTGTTGCTGCTTTCACAGTAGAATTTCCAAAAACAGCAATACAAGTATTATTCTGTTTAAAATTAGGGAAATTTTTAAATAATGAATCTATACCTGATGGGCTAAAGAATACCAATACATCGTAAAAGACATCTTTTAAATCAGATAAGTCACTCATAACAGTTTTATAAAAAACACCTCTGCTCCAGTTAACTTCTAATTTATCCAAAATAACTGGTACAATTTCTTTTAATTTATCCGAAGAAGGCAATAAAAACTTTTCATCTTTATGCTTCTTAATAATTTTAGATAATTCATCAAAAGTTCTTCCACCAACATAAATCTTACGCTTACGATATACCACATATTTTTGTAAATAATAGGCTACAGCTTCTGATTGACAAAAGTACTTCATAGAGTCAGGAACTGTAAAACGCATTTCTTCAGCAATTCTGAAAAAATGATCAACAGCATTTCTACTTGTAAGAATAATTGCAGTGAAATTATTCAAATCAATTTTTTGTGATCTAACCTCTTTTGCCGAAACTCCTTCAACATGTATAAAAGGTCTAAAATCAATTTTAACTTTTTGTTTTTCTGATAGTTCTAAATATGGTGAGTTTTCAGCTTTTGGAGCCGGCTGAGAAACCAATATAGTTTTCACTTTCATATTCTTCAATTTTATCTTTAGATAGTTAATTTCAAAACAATTAATAAAGGTGCTATTTCAAGGGCGCAAAGGTATAAAATAAAATAGAACAAGTTATTAAAAATAAACTTTTTATTATTTAGCAATGTTAAGCCGTACCTTAGTATTAGTAAAAAAGTTAAAATAAAAAATGTTATTTCTTGAAATAATTTAGCATGTCCATTTCCATAAACGCTTAACACCAAAAAAGGCAATATCCATAAAATTAGGTTGTTGAAATAGCTTGTTTTGATATAGGAAATTTTGGTATATTCATTAGTAAAGTTAAATAAATAAGCGAGTAAAAAACTCAACAAATAATGAATTATTAAATAAATTCCTACAACAAATATTATAACTATAAAACCACTGAAATCAAGAGAAACAGATTGAATATTAAACCTCTTTATTCCCAAATAAACCAATAAGGACATTACTAATATTTGAACAATAAATAAAACCGTTTGGTACCTATTTAAAAGTTTTCCTTTTTCTTTATTGAAATTTATTGAAAGGTATTTTTTCGAAATAAAAAATGTGCTCTCATGGTATAATCTATCCTTATACACTATTCTTATCAGTGTTAAAACAAAGAAAATAACCACTAAAACAATTGTTATCCAATCATTATTATTATTAATTATTTCTTTTGCTTCAAACATTAACTTAGCTATTATTTTAACGCAAAATTAGGAATAATTTGTTTTATCTTTGCCCAATAATTTTGATATATGTCAAATACGCTAGTTATAATTCCAACATACAACGAAAAAGAAAATATTGAGGCTATTGTTAAAGCCGTATTTTCGCAAAAAAAAGAATTTGACATTTTAGTTGTTGATGATAGTTCTCCTGATGGAACATCAGATATTGTTAAAACGATACAAGCAGATTTTCCCAATTTATTTTTAGAAATACGAAAAGAAAAAAATGGATTAGGAGCGGCATATATCCATGGATTTAAATGGGCATTAGCAAAAGGTTATGATTATATTATAGAAATGGATGCAGATTTTTCACATAATCCAAAAGATTTAATACATTTATACAATGCATGTGCTGTTGACGGAGCTGATTTCTCAATTGGTTCCAGATATTTAAATGATAAAATAAACGTAGTTAACTGGGATATAAAACGATTGTTTTTATCCTATTTCGCCTCAAAATACGTTAGAATTATAACACAAATCCCAATTTTTGATACCACGGCAGGTTTTGTTTGCTATAAAAGTGAAGTATTAAGAAATATAGAGTTGGATAAAATAAAGTTTGTTGGTTACGCTTTCCAAATTGAAATGAAATTTAAGGCATGGAAGCGTAAATTTAAGCATAAAGAGGTCTCTGTAATTTTTACAGATAGAGAAAAAGGAGTTTCAAAAATGAGCGGTTCAATAATTTCAGAAGCTGTTTTTGGAGTGATAAAAATGAGGTTACAAGGATTACCTAAATAAAAGAAAAGGAAAATATGAGTTTGATTCTTATCAAAAATGCACAAATAGTTAATGAAGGAAAAATATTTGAAGGTGATGTTTTAATTGATGGTGAATATATTGTTGACATTGACATATCAATAAGCTCAAAATCAGCTGAAACCACAGTAATTGATGCCGAAGGAAAATTTTTAATTCCTGGAGCCATTGATGACCAGGTGCACTTCCGTGAGCCTGGATTAACTCATAAAGCTGATATTAAAACTGAAAGCAAAGCTGCAATTGCTGGTGGTATTACTTCATTTATTGAAATGCCAAATACCGTTCCACAAGCAACCACTCAAGAATTATTGGAAAAAAAATACGAAATAGCGGCTAATAGTTCTTATGCTAACTATTCGTTTATGTTTGGAGGAACAAATGATAATTTAGATGAATTATTAAAAACTGACCCTACAAACGTTGCTGGAATAAAATTATTTTTAGGTTCATCAACAGGAGATATGCTTGTTGACAATGAAGAAGTTTTAGAAAAAATATTTTCTTCAACAAAAATGTTAATTGCCGTTCATTGTGAAGATGAGGCAACTATTAAAAATAATTTAGAAACCTATTTAAAAGAATACGGTGATGATATTCCAATTGAATTACATCCAAAAATAAGAAGTGAAGAGGCTTGTTATTTATCTTCTTCAAAAGCAATCGCCTTAGCCAAAAAAACTGGCGCTCGTTTACATGTTTTCCATTTGTCAACGGCAAAAGAAACAGAGCTGTTCTCAAATAAAACACCTATTGAAGATAAACAAATTACGGCTGAAGTTTGTGTACATCATTTATGGTTTGACGAAAATGATTACAAAACAAAAGGCACATTTATAAAATGGAATCCTGCGGTAAAAACTGAAAAAGATAAAGAGGGGCTTTGGAAGGCTTTATTAAATGATAAAATTGATGTAATTGCAACAGATCATGCTCCGCATACTAAAGAAGAAAAAGAAAATGTTTACACAAAAGCGCCAAGTGGTGGGCCGTTAGTACAACATGCACTTCCTGCATTATTACAAGCGTATAGACAAGGGAAAATTTCTGTAGAAAAAATTGTGGAAAAAATGTGTCACAATCCGGCTAAAATATTCAAAATTGAAAAAAGAGGATTTATCAAAAAAGGTTTTTACGCAGATTTAGTTTTAGTAGATATTGCATCACCTTGGACAGTTACAAAGGAAAACGTATTGTATAAATGCGGTTGGTCTCCATTTGAAGGATCAACATTCTATTCAAAAATTACACATACATTTGTTAACGGACATTTAGCATACCAAAATGGAGTGTTTAATAACACATTAAAAGGAAAACGATTATTGTTTAATAGAACAAATGAATAAATATTTATACATAGTTGTAATCAGTTTTATATTAGGCGCCTGTACTAGTAATACTATCATGAAAAAACCTAAGGATTTAATTCCAAAGGATCAAATGGTTGATTTACTTACCGATTTAATTTTAGCAAATGGAGGTGACAACGTTAAAAACCTAAATTTAAAACGTAACACCAATTATTTCCCATTTGTTTTTGATAAATATCAAATTGATACAACAAGATTTAAAGAAAGTAATTATTATTACACCTCTAGAATTGATGATTACGATGACATTTTAGGTGAAGTAAATGAGCGGCTTAAAACTTTAAAAAAGATGTATGAAGAAGAGATTAAAGTAGCAGACTCTATTGAAAGACATAAAAAAGACTCAATTCGCAAAAAAAAGAAACCTTTTATAAAAAAGCCTAGAGATATTGAATAAATTCAATATCTATTCAAGTGTTATTTATAAAGATTACAAACTCTTGTAATTGTTTTTGAAACAGGTTCAAATTCAAATTTTAATGTTTTTTTAATCTTTTCTGAAGAATAACAATACTTATTATGAATAGATTTTGATGATTGTTTTGTTAAAACAGGAGGCTTACCTGTTAACATTGCTCTCATTTTATCTAACCTCCAACCCACTGAACTCATTAATTTTGTAACCTTGATAGTTGGTTTTTTTAAAGAGAATCCTTCAGCCATTAAACAGAACACATCTTTAAAGCTACAGTTTTCAGAAACTAAAATAAATCGTTCGTTTTTAATGTCACTTTTCATTAACTGAATCATAGCTTTAACCACATCATTTACCGAAACAAATCCAGTAATACCTTCAGTATAAAACTTTAATCCGTTTTTCACTTTTGAAAACAAAGATCCTGTTCCCTGATGCCAAAACCCAGCTCCTAAAATTACACCTGGATTCACAATAACAACATCAACTCCTTCTTGTGATGCTCTCCACACCTCTAGTTCTGCACCGTATTTAGTAATTGCATACCCATAGTTGTTAACCTCAGGGTTCCATTCTCCTTCCTCATCAATTATTGCATTATTCACCGATTTTTCAATAGTAGCAATGGAACTTACAAAACATAGTTTTTTAATTTTATGATCAATACATAAATTTACAATGTTTGAAGTACCTTCAATATTTATTTTTCGCATTTCAACATAATCCTTCGGATTAAACGAAACCAAAGCTGCAGAATGGTATACCTCCGATACATTCTCAAAGGCTTTATCTAATGAATAAATATCAGTTATATCCGTTTCAATCCATTCAATTCTATTAAAAACTACCTCCACATCCTTCGTATAATAACCAATCACTCTTTTAACCAAGTTTAAATTACTACTCGCTCTGCAAATAGCTTTTATCTTTTCATTTTCTACCAAAAGGTGATACATTAAATGCGCACCTACTAAACCTGTTCCTCCAGTAACTAAAATCATAAAACGAAAGTATAAAAAATGTTTGGGTATTTAACATTGTTCAACATTTAAAAAACTAAGAATTAAACTCATTAACTAACAACTAATATTTTATCTTTGCTGAAATTTAAATTATTGCAAATGAACTTTGTTGAAGAACTACGATGGAGAGGCATGTTACATGATATAATGCCGGAAACTGAAGAATATTTATTAAAGAATAAAACTACTGGATATATTGGGTTTGATCCAACTGCAGATTCTCTGCATATTGGTAGTTTAGTTCCAATTATTATATTGATGCATTTTCAACGTGCTGGTCACAACCCAATTGCGTTAGTAGGTGGAGCAACAGGAATGGTTGGAGATCCTTCAGGAAAATCAGATGAGCGTAATTTATTAGATGAAGAAACTTTAAATAAAAATGTTGCTGGAGTAAAAGGACAGTTAGCTCGTTTTTTAAATTTTGATAGTTCTTCTGAAAATGCTGCCGAATTGGTAAACAATTACGATTGGATGAAAGATATTTCATTAATCGATTTTGTTCGTGATGTAGGAAAACATATAACTGTAAACTACATGATGGCAAAAGATTCAGTTAAAAAACGTTTAGGTTCTGATGCTAAAACAGGGATGAGTTTTACTGAATTTACGTATCAATTGTTTCAAGGATATGATTTTTACCATTTATACAAAGAGAAAAATTGTAAGCTTCAAATGGGAGGTTCAGATCAATGGGGAAATATCACTACAGGAACTGAGCTTGTTAGAAGAAAAGCACAAGGAAAGGCATATGCATTAACTTGTAAACTTATTACAAAGGCTGATGGATCAAAATTTGGAAAAACTGCTGGAGGAAATGTTTGGTTAGACTCCGAAAGAACATCTCCCTATAAATATTATCAATATTGGTTAAATTCTTCTGATGAAGATGCTGAAAAATATATTAAAATATTCACATTTTTAGATAAAGAAACAATTGAAACTTTAATTGCTGAGCATAAAGAAGCACCTCATATGAGAATTCTTCAAAAGAAAATTGGTGAAGAAGTTACTATTATGACTCATGGCAAAGAAGCGTATGACAACGCCATTAAAGCTTCAAATATATTGTTTGGAAAATCAACTTCTGAAGATATAAAATCATTAGATGAACAAACTTTCTTAGATGTTTTTGAAGGTGTTCCACAAGCCGAAATAGAACGTTCAGTTATTGAAAATGGATTAGACATTGTTGCTGCTTATGCTGAAACTGGGTTTTTAAAATCGAATGGTGAAGTGAGAAGAGCATTAAAAGAAAACTCAATATCTGTAAATAAAGAAAAAGTTAAAGATGACTGTGTAATTACAGCTTCTGACTTAATTGCTGATAAATTTGTATTATTACAAAGAGGAAAAAAGACTTATTTTTTCTTAAAAGTTATTTAAAAACATCACATTATTTATAAAAAAAAGACCACTTCAATAGTGGTCTTTTTTTATGATTAATTTTATTTCAATACCATTAAATTACAGCCTCTAATATCAGAATTATCAAACCTTCCAATAACTTCAAAAGATCCGTTAGAGAATGTTCTTCCCAAATCTTGCGTTGCAATAAATGAGCAAGAATTTATATTTGCTAAATCAATTACATTAATACCGCCCGATTTCCCTTTAGGCAATAATGATAGCGCATCTTCAGGATCTCTAATTAGTATTTTCATCCAAGGCGGACAATTAAAAATTCCATCTCCTTTAGAATAAGCCTGACTTAATAACTCGGTCATTCCATATTCTGAATGAATTTTTTCAACACCAAAACCTTCAGATAGTATATCGTGTAACTCTTCCCGAATCAATTCTTTTCTTCTTCCTTTCATACCTCCGGTTTCCATTACAATGGTGTTTTTCAATTTAAAATTATAAGTTTCCACCAAATCTAACAAAGCAAAGGAAACACCAATTAAAAGGATTTTTTCACCCCCTTTATCCAATTTTATTAAATTTTTAGACAATTCATCTAAATTATTTAAATAAAATCCACTTTTTGGCTTCTTAGATTTCTCAATTAAATTATTCACCATATAAATTAAGGAAGACCCTTCACGTTCAAGATATGATGGTAGTAAAGCTAAGACCGTATAATCTTCAATATTTCCATAAAAATTTTCAAATCCTTTCGTAAAACTTTCTTCATATATAGATAAGTCCGTGATATAATGTTTACTCTGATAACTCCCAGTAGTTCCACTACTTAGAAACACTTGTTTAATATTTTTAGTAGATGCTAAAATTTTATGTGACTTGAAAAACTGAATGGGTAAAAAAGGAATTTCCTCAATTTTTTTCACCCCTTTTACATCTATCTTTAAATGTGATAAAAACTGATTGTATACCGTGCAATTTTGTGCTTGAAATTTAAAAATATCAAGTGTAAATTCATTGAATTCACTGATATTATGAATGTTAAAAAAATTATTTCTTCTCATAAATTTTGGGAATCATCACAAAAGTAATGTAAATTTACGCAACCTATTATCTTATTAGGTATCTTATTAATAATTAAACCAATTGCTTTTGAGTTTAAACGAGCTCGTAAAACAATGTGCAAAGAATGATCGGAGGGCACAAAAAGAAATTTACCAGCTTTTTGCAGGTAAGTTATTCTCTTTATGCCTTAAGTACTCTAAAAATAAACAAGAGGCTCAGGATAATTTTCAGGATGGTTTCATTGTCATTTTTGATAAAATTGGGCAGTTTAAATTTAAGGGTTCTTTTGAAGGTTGGCTTAAGCGTATTATGGTTAACACAATTCTTTTAAAATACAGAAAAAGAAATGTGTTAAATATTGTTACTGAAGAGATACCAGATGAAGTGATTGTTGACATTGATGATGATGAAGTTTCTTTAGATTTTTTATTAAATCTAATTCAGGAGTTACCAGACAGGTACAGAATGGTTTTTAACTTGTATGTATTAGATGGTTGCTCTCATAGAGAAATTTCAAAAATGCTGCAAATTGCCGAAGGAACATCTAAATCTAATTTAGCTAGAGCAAGAGCCATTTTAAAACAAAAAATTGAATCATATCAAGAAAGTCAATTATCAATTTAAGATTAAAAGATAATAGTGGGAAATAAAAAAAATATTGATAGACTCTTTCAAGAGAATTTAAAAGACTTTGAGGTATTACCTCCAAATAAAGCATGGTCTTCTATTGAAAAGAATTTAGCTTCTCCATCAACTAAAAGGCATGTTCCAATTTGGGCGAAAATATCTAGCATTGCAGCCTTACTTGTACTATTTTTTAGTATTGGTACTATCTATTTTTTACCAACATCTAATTTTACAAAAAGTTTACTCTCTAAAAATAAAACACTGACAAAACCCTCAGATGTAAACGATAGTATTACTGACTCTAAAGATGTTTCCCAAACTAAAAACTCTGAAAAAAAATCAATTCTTAGAAATTTAAAAATTGAGAGTGAACCTACAATTACTCAAAATCAGAATGCTATAGAAAATACTGAAGAAACAACTTCAAACATAAATGTTAATCCTAACGAAGAATCTAATAAATATTATTTAACAGATGCTTTAAATTTACCATTGGAGAATAATTCAACCGATGAGATTATTAAATCTAAACTTAACAATAGCAAGCTTACTGTTGCCACTATTTTTGCTCCAATTTATATCAATTCCTTTGGAAAAGGGACGGGTATAGATGAACAATTTAGTGACAACCAGACTTCTGGAAATTCTTCTTATTCCTATGGTGTTAAAGTAGCCTATAAACTTAATAAAAAATTTAGCGTACAATCGGGGATCAACCTTATTAATTTAGGGTATACTACTGATAATATATATGTTACTCCGGGAATTGCAGTAATTGGATTTTCTCATTTATCAAGCAACCCTATCTTGTCTCGAAATGAAACTACTTCAGTTTTAGATAATCCAAATTCTAATATTTTAAAAGAGAGTTTAAAGACAGGTAATGATAATGCAGGAAGTTTAAATCAGGTTTTTGGATATGTTGAAATTCCTGTTGAAATAAAATACAATGTAATGCGCGGTAAATTTGACCTAAACTTAGTAGGTGGATTTAGTACATTACTATTAAATAAAGATGAAGTTTTTGTTGAAACAAATAATTTTACTCAAAGCTTAGGCTCATCCAATAACTTAAGATCTATCAACTTTAGTGGAAATATTGGATTGGATGTAGATTATTCAATTCATAAAAATTTATTCATTAATATTTCCCCTATGTTTAAAGTTCAAACGAATACCTTTTCTAAAAACTCTGGAAGTATACAACCGTATTACTTAGGAGTATATACAGGTTTAAATTATAAGTTTTAGTTGGTTTATTATTTGGCTGGTTACCAAATATTGAATGAAGAACGCCGTTTCAATTTTGAAGCGGCTTTTCTTTTTAAAACATATATTATTTGTAGTTTTGTGAAAATCAAAAACAAAAGTATATCCTAACTATGGAAATTATGACAATACAAAAAACAATTGAAAATGCGTTGAATCAACTTGGAGTAAGCGACTTAAACCAAGGAACTTCAACAGGTTCAAAATTCTTCGGTAACGGTGAAATTATTGAATCCTTCTCTCCGGTGGATGGAAATTTAATAGGGAAAGTAACTTCTACCACCAAAGAAGACTATGAAAAAGTAATGGATTCTGCTCAAGCAGCATTTAAACAATGGAGAGTTATTCCAGCGCCTCAAAGAGGAGAAATTGTTCGTCAGTTTGGAGAGAAATTAAGAGAACTTAAACAACCGCTCGGTGAATTGGTTTCATATGAAATGGGTAAATCACTTCAAGAAGGATTAGGTGAAGTTCAGGAAATGATTGATATCTGTGATTTCGCAGTTGGCTTATCTCGCCAACTACATGGTTTAACCATGCATTCTGAACGTCCTGGACATAGAATGTATGAACAATACCATCCACTTGGAATAGTTGGAATTATTTCTGCATTTAATTTTCCTGTTGCTGTTTGGGCATGGAATACTGCCTTAGCTTGGATATCAGGTGACGTTTGCATTTGGAAAGCTTCTGAAAAAGCACCTTTATGCAGTATTGCTTGTCAAAATATTATAGCTTCAGTATTAAAAGAAAATAATTTACCAGAAGGTATCTCTTGTATTGTTAATGGAGATTACAAAGTTGGAGAATATATGACTACTGATAGAAGAATACCTTTAATATCTGCAACTGGTTCAACCAGAATGGGGAAAATTGTTGGAAGAACTGTTGGTGAAAGATTAGGTAAATCATTATTAGAATTAGGAGGTAATAATGCGATTATTGTAACACCTGATGCAGATTTAAAAATGACAGTTATTGGAGCAGTATTTGGAGCTGTTGGGACTGCAGGGCAACGTTGTACTTCAACACGTAGATTAATTATTCATGAATCTATGTATGATAAAGTAAAAGATGCTTTAGTAGCCGCTTATAGACAATTACGTATAGGAAATCCTTTAGATGAAAACAATCACGTTGGACCACTAATTGATAAAGATGCCGTAAAAATGTATGAATATGCGTTAGAAAAAGTTGTTGAAGAAGGTGGAAATGTTTTAGTTGAAGGAGGCGTTTTAAGTGGTGAAGGATATGAAAGTGGTTGCTATGTAAAACCTGCAATTGCTGAAGCTGAAAATCACTTTGAAATAGTGCAACACGAAACATTCGCTCCTGTTTTATATTTATTAAAATATTCAGGAGATATTGAAAATGCTCTTGAAATTCAAAATGGAGTGAATCAAGGTTTATCTTCGGCAATAATGACTAACAATTTAAGAGAGGCTGAATATTTCTTATCTCAGGTTGGTTCAGATTGTGGAATTGCCAATGTAAATATTGGAACTTCAGGAGCTGAAATTGGTGGTGCTTTTGGAGGTGAAAAAGATACAGGTGGAGGTCGTGAGTCTGGATCAGATGCTTGGAAAATTTATATGAGAAGACAAACAAATACAATTAACTATACAACTGAGCTTCCTTTGGCTCAAGGAATAAAATTTGATTTGTAAAATTCTCAATTAATAAATATTAAAAAGCCGCCTAGAAATAAGCGGCTTTTTTATTGAATTTTATTCAGATTTCTTTTTGTTTTTATGAGAATAAATAGCCCCATGAATAATATCCATATTTATATGGCCTCCAAAACTATTTACATCATTACTCTTCTTCTCAATCATAGTGAATTTTTCACCATTTTTTGTTGGTTGCATACTTATGGCTGTTTCACCATTATAGAAAACTGTATTGTTTCCAATAACCTTAAAAGAATAGTCAAATTCAGAATCAAAAATATGAACTTTTGAATATTCTGAAAATAAGTCAAACTGTTTAAAATTACTTGAAAAATTATAAAACTTGTACTCACTATTAAAATCATTAATAACCACACGTTCCTTTACTTCTCCAATTTCAATTTTTGAAAACTCTGAAGTAATTGAAGCGTTTTTTATACTACCTATCTTACCACTCCTAACACTACTTAAATTAAAAATCCCATTTTTAATTTCTTCAACCTCAAACCCAGCATCAACAATTTTAACCCTTTTTACATTTTGCAGGTTTTTGGCCCTTAGCTTTCCTCCTTTTAAATTAATTGACAATTCACCATTAATCAATTCATTTAATGTAATAAATGATTTTCTTCCATTAATGGTAAACTTTAAACTTGATGGAACTTTAATAATAAGATTTGTTTCAAATGCTTTAATACTATAATTTGAAACGCCTTTTATTTTACTAATTTTATCCTTAAGTTTTTTCCAAACCTCACCTAAGCTTTTTTTTCTACTTTTATCAACTTTTATTTCAGATAACAAGGAATCTTTAGATTTATAATTTACTAATTGATTATTTATTTTATCTTCCTGTCTATTAATCCCTACATTAATAATTTCTTTATTATCTTCAATTATAACATTATTGGATTCTGGCAATTCTCCAACTAAAATTGTTAAATGATTAAAATTTAGATTACTTTCAATATTGAATTCTTTCTTCAGTTTATTTATTTCTTCAATTGAATACCCTTCAAATTCCAAATAATAATCAACGTATACCTTATCGTCGGGAGAAGACTCAATAGAAACAGAAGATTCACTTATATTAAGAATGGCTGTTGTTTCTATATCTGTTTCAAAAACCTTTGAATAAACATGCTCTTTTTGAGCAAATACTTTTGTTGACACAAATAGCAACAACATTAAACATTTAACTAATACTGATTTTATATTATACATTTGCTTCATTTAAAATATGAATATGCTCTTGAATATCTTTCAATAATTGCAACCTGGTACTTAAATTATCAATTAATTCCTCAATTATTAAAATATTATTAGGCTCCTTTTTATACTTAATTGAAATTTCTTGATAATCAGAATCTAATTCTTCCAGTTTTTGTTCAAATCGTTGAATTAGGTTTTTATCATTTGCTACAATTAAAAAGTTTTTCCACTCCTTTTCAATGTTTTTTAAATAAGTATTCTCAATTTCTTCAACTTGAGTTTCTAAAAACGTTTTGTTTGTAAATTCGTTTTGATTATTGGAATTTTGATAAAACAAAAAATAACTCAGCATACATAAAATCAAAATGGAAGCTGCAATATTAGCTATGTAAGCTGAGCTCAATTTTTTTTCATTATTATGTCTTTTTTGAGACAATTTTTTGATAAACTCTTCTCTGTGACTCATCGGTAATTTCTTTTCCGATAAATCTGTTTCTTTAAACAACTCTCTTAGATCTTGCTTCATTTCTAGTCTCTTTTAATAATTCCTTAAGTTTTAACTTTCCTCTTCTTAAATGTGTCCTTGAAGTTTTTAGGGGTATTTCAAGAATCGTTGAAATCTCTAGATGATCAAAACCTTCAATTAAATACAATTTCAAAACAATTTGATACTTAGTAGGCAGTTGGGTAATAATTTCCAAAATAAATTCTTTGGTAATTGAAATATCTACATCCCAATTATCATCATCTAAAACTTCAATATCTCCGTCCAATTCAATTGTTTCAATTTCAACTCGCTTAAGTTTATCAATACATTGATTTATAATAATTCTCCTTAACCAAGAACCAAAGCTAAATTTATCATTGAATTGATTTAATCTTGTAAATGCTTTTAAAAATCCATCTTGTAAAGCATCTTTGGCATCTTCCTCATTACCCAAATACCTATAGGCAACATTGTACATTGCTTCACAATACAAATCATATACTTGTATTTGAGACTTTTGATCTCCAGCTCTGCACTTTGTAATTAATTTTTTGTTGATTTGGGGCATTATTCTATCATATCGTTATTATTAAAAACGACAAAATTTTTAAAAGGTTTCAATTTTTGATTTTTAATGCAATTTATTTTAAACGCAGTTCTTTTTTATTGATTCTTAACTTTTCTAAGAACTCTAACAGCTTCTTTATACTTAATATAGGCTGATTTATCTTCTAACTGCCTTACATAATTTTTAATTTCCTTTAGTTTTGTTTTGGCTTGCTCAAAATCATTTAAAGCGCATATTAAATAGTTAGTTGGAATTTCTCGAAGATCAAGCATCTCAACTTCAGATAGGGGTATTTTCTTTTTTAACTTACCTAAAATTGCATTGCAGTTATTATAAACATGATGCAGCACTGATTTATCAAACTTTGGAGGTTCAAACAATAATTCACTTTTTATATCATGCTGACCATTATCTTTAAAATGAATAATTGTTTTTTCTAGTGGGTAATAATCAAACTCATCTTTAATTCTTAAATAAACATATTCTGTTATTATAAATGAACGGTGATTAAATTCAATTTTAACTTCATCTAAAGCAGAATAAAAAAGACGAACCTGCTCATTAATCAACTCAATATCAACTCGTGAGTAAAATGTTTTGTTTCCAACTACTTTTTTTTCACCTGCCCAACATAAAACAAATTGTTCATTAAAAACCTTATAAATAGGATGGTAATCTGGTTTATGTCTATTAAAAAAATCAAAAACACCATCTAAGGTCAATTGAATATTATTACTTGCATTAATTTCTATAGCCTCAACTATTTCCTCGTTGGTGTTTTTCAACTCAAATTTCCCCAATGTAGACATAGAATTACTTCCTCTTCTATAAAATATTCTACCCTTAACATATTTCCAAATAGATTTTTTTAAAAAAGTAATTTCATTTATAGGGTGAATTGTAACCAAACCAACCACCTTATGCCTTGGTAATCTTGGAAATGGTATATTTTCATATTGAATTTTTGGAGGGTTTTCGAAATAGGAATTTACTAAATTTTGAATTTTACTGTCATCAAAAAAATCTACACCCTCAATTTTATTATATTTATCCTCAACACCTATAACTATGTATGAATTATTTTGGGGATTTGAATTTGATAAAGCACAAACATGTTTTAAAAATTTAGCCTTCCCTTCACTAGTATCTAATGAAATTTTCGCTTTCTTATCATAAAAGCTATTCTCATCATTTTGAGCAAGTAAATTCTTAATTAACAGCCGTTTATTAATCATATTTTTTTATAAAATAAAAATTATTTTGTATCTTAATAGCTCGGAACTTTCCAAATCTAACTCCACATTATTAATCTAAATACTAAAATTATGAAAATAAAAGACATTTATCTAAGTGTATTATCAGTTATTTTCTTATTTGCAATTCAAAGTTGTGATACTACAACTGATAAAAATGACTCACCTGAAAATAGAACATCTAAAATTCAATTAAAATTAATTGATGAACCTGATGATAATTATTTAGAAGTTTGGGTTGATATTATTGATATAAAATATAATCGAACAGATGATGATACTGGATGGACTAGTTTTGATGGATATCCTGTTGAAGAAGGCAGCAATAGAGTAGATTTAAGAACTTTAATTGCGGGCAGTTCTCATGTTTTAACAAATCAAGATATTGAATCTGGAATGTTGAATAAAATAAGAATTATATTAGGAAACAATAATAGCTTAGTTATTGAAGGAGAAGATGGTGAAATACCGTTAAAAACACCAAGTGCTCAACAATCTGGATTAAAAATTCATTTAGAAACCGATTTAGCTCCTGGTTTTTCATACACATTTGTTTTAGATTGGGATGTTAAAAAGTCTATTGTTAAAGCTGGAAATTCAGGATATTATAATTTAAAACCTGTTATTAGAGCTCATACCGAAATAAATGCAGGAACTATAATTGGTCAAATTGCACAAAAAATTGGAGATACAGATAGCCCAATCGAAGGCGCAGAAATAGAAATTTATTCAATTGATAATGCTACTGAAGCTTTAACTAGTACTTTCACAAATAATGATGGAGTTTTTGAACTAGCAGTTTTACCTATTGGTAATTACATTCTTAAAATAAGATATAGCAATATTGAATATAATTATGACGAATTAATGTATCCAGAAACTGGTTCTATAATTGTGAATAAGGATGAAACAGTTGATATAGGATTATTATACTTAACAAAAAGTTCTGATAGTATTGTAGGAAGGGTGGCTGATTCTTCAGAAACTGAAACGAATCTTTTTCCATTAGGAAATGCCACAATTGAAGTATATGATAAGGATGATACCCTTTTTGAAAATATCATTACTTCGGTACAAACTATCAACCTTGAAGATGAGAGCAAAGGTACATTTGAAATTATGAATTTACCACAAGGAGAATATATCCTAAAAGTAAGTTTAAACGAATATGATGAAAAACAATCAGATATTATTTTAGTTAAAATGAATGAGACTATTAATATTGGAACTATATTGCTAAACTTAACATAATAACTAGTCAATTAAAATTTAACTAAAAAGAGGTTCTAAAGAACCTCTTTTTTTATAATTGTTGCACTTGCCTGAGCAGTTGGGTACACTATAAGATCTTCAATATTTACATGATATGGTCTTGTTACAACAAAATGAATGATATCAGCAATATCCTCTGCTTGTAAGGCTTCGAAGCCTTTATAAACATTTTTGGCCTTATCAACATCTCCCTTAAAACGAACCTCAGAAAATTCTGTTTCAACTGCTCCTGGATGAATTGCAGAGACTCTAATATTGTGTTTGTTTAAATCTATTCGCATGGCCTTATTTAATGCATTTACAGCGTGTTTAGAGGCGCAATAAACATTTCCATTAGGATAGACTTCTTTTCCTGCTATAGAGCCTATATTTACAATAAAACCATCTTCTCTTTCAATCATATTTGGAATTACTGCTTTTGAAACATATAACAAACCTTTTACATTGATATCCATCATTGCATCCCAATCATCAGTACTTCCATCTTGAATGCTGCTTAAACCATGTGCATTCCCAGCGTTATTTATTAAAAAATCAATTTTCTCAAACTCTATAGGTAGGGATTCAATAGCTTTAAACACTTCCTCTTTTTTACTAACATCAAACCTTAGTATAGTTACATTAACTAATTTACCAAGCTCCTCTTGTAAAAGATGAAGTCTATCTGCACGTCTACCACATAAAACTAAGTTTATACCATTTTTTGCAAACAATTCTGCAGTTGCTTTTCCTATACCTGATGTTGCCCCTGTTATTAAGGCTGTTTTATTATTCATAACGACTTAAATTTAGTGGTATAAAGGTACAAAAAAACCGCCCCTTCTCAGGAGCGGTTTAAATCAATTGGTTATAAAAATAACCAACCAAAAATCAACTAACCAAACTTTATTTTAAATTTCTTCTAATTTTCGTTTCTCTTATTACTTTAGTACGTTTTCTTCCTTCATTCCTTACAGCATTATCTTTAATTGTACCTGATTTTAAGTATTGAATAAATTGTCTACCCGTAAATTCATATGTTGTTCCAGAATCTAAATGAAATAAACTAATTTTTCTATCATTAAGAACGGTAAGTTCAAACTCTTCATTGCCTGCTGAATCATAATCTAATGTTAAAATTTTAAGATTGTCATAACCCTGAACATTAGCAACCGAATACCCTCCTACATAGTCCCAATATATATTAGCAATATTTGTGCCAATTTCATCTTGAGATGAATAAAATGTTGTTGTGTTTTCAGGAGTAAAGCTTAAAAAGTTCTCATTATCAAATTCATTTAGCTCACCATTATCACTTACATATGTTTTTTCCCATGCATTGTACTCCTGTAAAAAGTATTCTATGTTGTCATAAAATATTTGATCAAAATCAAAATTATACTTTTGATACCCTTCTAAATAATAGGTTACATTATTATAATTGTCTCGTAATTTTATTCGATCACCTGAAATTTGAATAACATCAAAATCATAATACCCATCCAAATCATGGTTCACTTCCAACACTCCATTATAAGTATCGTAATATCCTATTTGAATACCATAACCGTTACCTGTTGAACCTATATCCACTAAATTATTGTTAGCAAATAACTTTCCGTTTATAAATGAAATTGTAAATGCTTTTGAAATAAAAGGCACATCCCCATTCCCTGTTGTTCTATTATAATCAATATACCACAAATCATAAGCTGTAACAACATCTTCAAGATTTACATAATAAGGATCGTTATAATCATCTACCACAACACTACATGATGCAAAAGAAACGCTTATAATTAAAGCTGCAAAAAGTAATTTTAAAGTTCTCATAATATTGTTGTTTTGGGTTATACATTTAAGAATTTCAAAATCTATGCCAAAATATATTCAAACACCAATACTAAATCTTAACACCCTGTTATTCAGTCATTATAACATGATGAAACTATTTCAACTTAATTCAAAAATACACACCCTTCCAAACTCTAAGTTAGGAAGGGTGTGTAATAATTTCTTATTTTTACTTATTAACTAATACTTTTCATCAGAATTAATCTCAAGTACTTCTTCAACTTTATAATAGTACTTCTTCCCATTTAAAGTATAGCTAATAACTGCCTCAGTTTCTTTTAATTCAAATGGAATATTCAAATTTGCCTTGGGTGGTTTATTTCCATATTCTTCAGCAGCATTTTCATGTAAAATATAATCTGTTTTAGTATTTGTATTAGTAAAAACTCCAACAAACTTAGCAGGTGAAGAATCCAATTCACGTTTTAAATCTGATTTTTTATTTCTAAAATACACTGAATCTAACTGAATCTCGAAGTTGTTAATCGAGATATTAATTTTTTTCCCTTTAACTCCAGGCTGCCCACCAACCCATGTACTGAAGGTTGCCTCAACAACTTTAAAAGGATGATCCATATTGGTGATTTTTTTTGATGCGTTCTTTGTTGAACAACAAAACGATACCGATATAAGTATTATACCTAATACTAAAATTTTAACTATTTTATTCATAACTATATTATTTGTTCAAATATATGCAAAGTGTATACCAAAAAACAAAAAAAGAGCTTATCAAATTTGATAAGTTCTTTTTTAAAATTATTTTTTTTAAAACTGTCTAATTGTTCAATGCTTCCGCACCACCAACAATTTCTAAAATTTCATTTGTAATTGCAGCCTGACGAGCTTTATTATAAGTTAATAATAATTCATCACGTAAATCAGTTGCGTTATCAGTTGCTTTATGCATTGCTGTCATACGTGCTCCATGTTCAGAAGCAAAAGAATCTCTAATTGACTTATATAATTGAGTTTTCAGTGATTTAGGAATTAATTCCAATACAATTTCTGATTTTGATGGCTCAAACAAGTAATCAATATTTGATGTCGTTTCAGTTTCCATTGGTGCAATAGGTAAGAACTGCTCAATAGTTTCAATTTGCGTTGCTGCGTTTTTGAATCTATTGTAAACCAATTCAACTTTATCATACTGCCCAGAAGCAAATAAATCCATAACTCTTTCTGCAATAACAGCAACATTATCAAATGTTAAGTCATCAAAAATTTCGTTATGATTTTCAACTACATTGTAATTTTTAGATAACAGGTCGTTACCTTTTTTACCTATAGTTAATAAATCAACTTGTTTACCTTTATAATTGTCTTCAATGTTTTTAACAGAAGCTTTAATTACTGATGAATTAAATCCACCACACAAACCTCTATTTGAAGTAATTACCACCAACAATACTCTTGAAACTTCTTTTTGTTCAGAATATACACCACCTACTTCTCCTTCTAATGTTGCACTTAAACTTTGTAAAAGTTCTGTCAACTTATCGGCATACGGGCGCATTTGAGTAATCGCATCCTGAGCTTTTTTCAACTTTGCAGCAGATACCATTTTCATGGCACTGGTAATTTGCATTGTTGAACCAATGGATGTAATTCTATTACGTATTTCTTTTAAGTTTGCCATTTTATTTAGTATCTAGTAGTGAGTATTAAGAATTGAGAAGTTATTTCTCAATTCTTAATACTAAAAAATCTATTTAAGCGTATTTTGCTGATATTTCTTTAGCCGCACTTGTTAAAGTGTCAATAACTTCATCAGTTAATTTTCCAGCTTTTAAAGTATCTAAAGTATCTCTGTGTTTTGCATTCAAATATTGAATGAAATCACTTTCAAATTCTTTTACTTTTTCAACAGGAACTTCTCTCAATAAGTTTTTAGAACCAGCATAAATAATTGCAACTTGATCTTCAACTTTAAATGGATCTGCTTGATTTTGCTTTAAAATCTCAACATTACGTTTTCCTTTCTCAATTACATTCATTGTAGCTGCATCTAAATCTGAACCAAACTTAGCGAAAGCTTCCAATTCACGGAATTGTGCTTGATCTAATTTTAATGTTCCAGCTACTTTTTTCATTGATTTAATTTGAGCATTACCTCCTACACGCGATACAGAAATACCAACGTTAATTGCAGGACGCACACCTGAGTTAAATAAATCAGACTCTAAGAAAATTTGTCCGTCAGTAATAGAAATTACGTTTGTTGGAATATATGCAGATACATCACCTGCTTGTGTTTCAATAATTGGTAAGGCCGTTAATGAACCACCTCCTTTTACTTTTCCTTTTAAAGCGTCAGGAACATCATTCATTTGAGCAGCAATAGTATCATCATTAATAACTTTTGCAGCACGTTCTAATAAACGAGAGTGTAAGTAAAATACATCCCCTGGGTATGCCTCACGTCCTGGTGGACGACGTAATAATAATGAAATCTCACGGTAAGCTACCGCTTGTTTAGATAAATCATCATATACAATTAATGCAGGACGACCAGTATCTCTAAAATACTCTCCAATTGCAGCACCTCCCATTGGAGCATATACTTGCATTGAAGCAGGATCCGAAGCATTGGCAGCAACAATAGTTGTATAAGCCATTGCACCTTTTTCTTCTAACAAGTTTGCAATTCCAGCAACCGTAGATGCTTTTTGACCAATTGCAACATATATACAATATACTGGAACACCAGCATCGTAAAATTCTTTTTGATTGATAATGGTATCAATAGCAACCGTTGATTTTCCTGTCTGACGGTCACCAATAATAAGTTCACGTTGACCTCTACCAACAGGTATCATAGCATCTACTGCTTTTACACCAGTTTGTAACGGTTCTGTTACAGGCTCACGATAAATTACACCAGGAGCTTTACGCTCTAGAGGCATTTCAAAAGTTTCACCTTGAATTGGTCCTTTACCATCAATTGGCAGACCTAATGTGTTTACAACACGTCCAACAATTCCTTCACCCACTTTAAGAGATGCAATTCTTTCAGTACGTTTTACAGTAGCTCCTTCTCTAATTTCTTTAGAGTGACCTAACAATACAACACCAACGTTGTCTTCTTCTAGGTTTAATACAATTCCTTCTAATCCATCTTCGAACTCAACTAACTCTCCATATTGAACATTAGATAATCCATATACACGTGCTATACCATCACCTACTTGCAATACTGTTCCTACCTCGTCTAATGAAGCTGAAGCTTCAAACCCTGCTAGTTGTTGTTTTAAAATCGCTGATACTTCAGCTGGTTTTATTGATGCCATTTTTTATAATTTTTAAAACTAAAATATTTATTTTTTACAATTTTGTATTCTAGCTTTCGCTTTCAAATTGCCTTTTTAATCCTTGTAATTTATTTGCAACACTTGCATCGTATTGAACATCGCCAATTCGAAGAATAAATCCACCAATAATATCAGGATTTACATTGTTTTCAATAGTTGCTTCCTTACCTGTAATTTCTTTAACTTTACTTAAAACTTGTTTTTTTAAGCTTTCAGTTAAAGGTATTGCAGTAGTAACTTTTGCTACTTCAATTCCTTTTAATTCATCAAAAAGAATTGTGTATTTTTTAGCTACATCTTCTAAAATTGATAATCTTTTATTATCAATTAGTAAATCCACTAAACCAATTGTTAAACTAGATACTTTTGAAGAGAAAATTTCTTTTATAGTATCTTTCTTAACTACAGATTTAATCACTGGGCTACTTAACAACAATTGTAAGTCTTTACTATCTACAATTGTATTTGCTATCAACAACATATCATCATTCACCTGAACTTCTTTGTTTTGTTCAAGTGCAAAACTTAATATTGCCTTTGCGTAACGTATTGCCGCTCTAGATCCGCTCATTTATATACTTAGCTAATTGTTACTTCTTTTAACATATCCTCAACAAGCTTAGTTTGCTTCTTATCATCAGATAGTTTTTCTCTTACAACTTTTTCAGCAATTCCAATTGATAACTCAGCAACTTGATTTCTTAAATCAGCAATTGCAGCTTGTTTTTCAGATTGAATTGTTGCTTGTGCTTGTTCAACCACTTTGTTTGCCTGAACTTGCGCCTCTTCTTTAGCTTCAGCAATAATACTTTCTTTCATTTCACGTGCTTCTTTTAAAAGACCATCACGCTCAGCACGTGCTTCTTTTAAAATTCGCTCATTATCGGCATTTAAATTCTGCATTTCTTTACGGGCATTTTCTGCTTCGTCTAATGCATTTTTAATACCTTCTTCTCTTTCATTTACTGAATTTAAAATAGGTTTCCAAGCAAATTTCTTTAGTAAAAGGATTAATCCTACAAATAATATTAATTGCCAGAAAAATAAACCTAAAGAAAACTGTTCTATTAACTTATCCATTTTTGTTTTTGTTTTTTCTTAATTTAGTTGATTAAACAATAGCTACAACCAACCGTTGTAGCTATTTGTTTTTTCTTAGGCTGCAAATAATGCAGCAAATCCAATACCTTCAATTAACGCTGCTGCAATAAGCATAGCCGTTTGGATTTTTCCAGAAGCTTCTGGTTGACGTGCAATAGCGTCCATTGCTGAACCACCAATTCTACCGATACCTAATCCAGCACCGATTACGATTAACCCTGCTCCAATGAAATTTAAACCTGCCATAATATATATATTAATTAATTAAACATTCAATTTTAGTGATCATCATGTTCTTCAACTGCCATACCGAAGTATAATGCCGATAACATAGTGAAAATATAAGCTTGTAGCGCTGCTACTAATAATTCAAGTAATGCAAGTGCAATAGCCAATCCAAATGATAAAGGACTTCCTATCCAACTCTTAAAAATAAACATTAAACCAATAATACTCATTAATACAATGTGTCCTGCGGTAATGTTTGCATACAAACGAATCATTAATGAAAATGGTTTAATAATAGTTCCTAATAATTCAATTGGAGCTAGTATTATTTTCATTGGTACTGGAACTCCCGGCATCCAAAAGATATGTTTCCAGTAATTTTTGTTTGCGGTAAATGTTGTTAACAAGTAAGTAATAAGTGCCAATGCTAAAGTTACTGCAATGTTATTAGTAACATTTACTCCAAGTGGAGTTAAACCTAATAGGTTGATAATCCAAACAAAGAAGAATACAGTTAACAAATAACTCATATATTTTTTATATTTCTTTTTTCCAATATTTGGAATGGCAATATCATCTCTAATATAAAGCACAATAGGTTCAAGTAGTCTACCCATTCCTTTTGGCATTAAATTGTTTTTTTGGTAAGATTTAGCCATTCTACTAAACATTAAAAACATAAAGAGACCAACCAAGAAAATTACCGTAACATTTTTCGTAATTGAAAAATCAAAAGGCTTTTCGTTTGTAGGGTGATGTGCTTCATCATAATTGATAGTTCCAGCAGCATCTGTTTTATATATTTTGTTGTGGTATAGCTTGTAGTAATTACCATCAACTTCTGCTAAAGTTTCTCCGTGATTAAATTTTGAAGATAAAAACACTTTTAGTCCACCATCCCATAAAATAACTGGCAGCGGAGCTCCAATATACACATGTTCTCCGGCATCATTTGTATAAGAATACAAACTAAAATCGTATGAATCTAATAAGTGATGGTTGATGTATTCTTTAATTTCAGTTTTAATATCTTTTCCACCCTCAACCTGCTCCTTTGGAGAGTCGGTTTTCGCGTTAATCGAAAAAGTTACTAATAATAAAAATAACGTAATCGTTCTTAGTAATTTATGTCTATACATTTGGCTTAGTTAATAGTAAGTGCTAAAAATATTTTGCAAATGTACGTTTTTAAATTAGAAACCAAAAAATATTTTTTTTTGTTTTTTTACAGTTTAGCGTATCCTCATTATTCGCCTAATATTGTTTACTATTTAACAATTTTATAAGGAAATAAGTTTCAATGATTAAACATGCCAAATATGGAATTAAAAACGAAGTCGCTTCTATAGAACTTACAATTCCATCAGTTTTAAAAGAAGGATTAAAAAAAATAAAATACACCGCAAATTTTAAAAAACTACCAGCCATAAAAATAAACCCAAGTAGATCTAGATATTTAATCCTTAGCTTAAATAAGCTACTATAAATAATAATAGCCAAAAATATATTGGCAATATAGGATGGTATAATAAGGTTTTGATAAATGGAAACATTTGAATATGACAAAACCAATAAATGAATTCCAAAAACAATACTCAAAGCTATTACAAGCTTTATAGAAAAAGCAATAATTGGCTTAATCATATTTATCATTAATTTTCTTTAATTGTGCTAAAACACTCCATATTGAAGCTACCATTGCCACTAACACAAGTATAATAGTAAATGTTTTTCCTCCAGTTTGATAATAGACATCCAATTTTTTTCCAAAATAAGCTCCCAGATAAATAGTAATACCCATTTGCAAACCAACTCCAGTAAGATGAATATATTTATTAAGCTGTTTTTTCTTTTTTGGTTTGGTCATTTTTTAATTCCTTAACCGAACCTTTCATAGCACACGTAGCGTTAAATTCGGCTCCTGGTTCAACTGATAATTTACTTATAACAACATCTCCAGAAATACTTGCAGTAGCTTTTAAAGTAAGTAAGCTATGTACAACTAATTCCCCAGAAAACTTTCCTTCTATTTCGGCATTAGCACACTCTACTTTACCTTTAATACTTCCAGATTTCCCAACTACAACTCTACCACCGGTTTTAACAGTTCCTTCAACTGTTCCATCAATTCTAAAATCACCTTCTGAAATTATATCACCAACAATTGAGGTGTTTTTTCCAATAATATTTCTTTCTAAAACTTGTGGCTGTTTGTTTTTATTTTCTGAAAACATGATGCTATTTTTATATTGTGTTTATTTTAATTTTCCTTTAATGGTACTAATAATTTCCAAGGCTTTCTTCCCCTCTTCCGAATTCGCATAATTCATTGACAAATATTCTAGAGCATTTTTAAATGCTTCCAAACCATCTCTCTTCCCAATAGCATGAGCTTTTAATAATTCAAATTTTGAAACTATTTTTTCACCTTCATATTTAGTAATAGCTAAATTAGATTTTTCAATCACCTTATCAAACAATTTCTTTTTATAATCATAAAAAACCAGCGCGTATTCATCTTCAGAAGTAATTTTAGAATCATCATCCAACAATTCATTAGGGTTTGAAATTATTCTCGCATATTTAGATTCTGGGAAACGATTTAAAATTTCTTCCTTTAACCCGTCTGCTTTGCTATTATTCTGTCCACTATAAATTTTAAACAAATGATATTTAGATGGTAATAAAACTGTAGGAATTGGATTAAACGTTAGGAGTTTATCTAGTTTATAGGTTGCTAATTCTAATTCTTTAAATTGTTCCTTATAAATAACTCCTAAATTAAAATAAGCTAAATCTCGCTCATTTTTAATACTATCAATTTTAATTTTATCAACTGGTATTTGATCTGTGTAGTACCAAACTTCGTACCTCTTAACACTACCAACCTCAACTTCCTGTAAATTTTCAACAGCAAGTTCCTTATCAATATTAAGAGATGTTTTGCCATCTATACGCCAATTATCTTCTAAAACTCTATTTCCCCAAAGCGCTTTAAACTCTTCAACACCAAAAGCAACAGTATGCATATTATAAAAATACCATTTCCCTGAAGCATCTAACTTTACTAAATTGCTTTGGGCTTGTTTGGCTTTCTTTAACTGAGCACTTTTTCTGGCTTTTTCTTCTTTATCTTTTGCTCTTAGCGTTACTATATAATCAGAAAAATAAGTTTCTCTCTCTTCACTACTCATTGCAACAAGATTTAATATACTATCATTTCTTTTTGAAATGTTTTCATATAAAATAACGTCACTTAATTTATCTCTTTTTCTTTTTAAACTTCTAATTCTCTTGGAGTTTTCAGACTGAGTTATTTGCAAAATACTATCATAATAAGCACCAGCTTTTAAAAATACTGTTTTATCAAAATAGGAATTTCCAAGAGCTTCATAGGTCAACTCTTTTTGAAAATCATTTGTTTTACTGTGCTGTATTGACTCTTTAAAATATGCTATTGCTCTTTCTGAATTATCCTCTCTCACCAATAATCCTAAATGATAATTTAACTGATCCAAATAAGGTCGGTTGTCTCTATCTTTAACAAGTTTTTTTAATACCTCAACTGCAATATTAGCCTCTTCTTCATTTGAAACATTTTTTGCCATTTCAATATGAGCATGAATCTTGTATTTGTAAGGTGACTTTTTAAAATCGATAATATTTTGAAAAGCTATATTTGAAGAGTCTATTAATTTTTTTTCTCTGTAGATTTGGCCAAGAACAAATAAATTTCGGGCTGTTTGTTCTTTATTGTTTGAAGTTACAACTGCATTATTTAAATGATTTGTAGTTTGTTGTAAACTATCCATTTTTAAATAGGCCATGGCAATTGCCGTATGTGCGCTTTCTTTAATGTCACTTTCTAACTCTTCATCTTTTAAAAGATTTTTCAGATTTTGAATGGCCTGCTCTTCATTTTGCAGACGAACTAAAGTTTTTGCCTGCCAAATTTTAGTTTCATTAATTAAATTAGCCCTTGGATAATTTAAAATTACAAAATTAAAAGCCTCTAATGCAGGAACAAATCGCTTTGAATAGTAGCGCGATTTTCCTAATAATAAATAAGCATCATCAATTTGTTTATTACGTTCTTGCCTAGCAATAAGCATTGAATGTTTTTGAATTGCCTTAACCGCTTTTTCTTCAGCCTTTTCAAATTCTTTTGGAGAGCCATCACTATCAGCTTCCATACCTGGCAATGCCAATACATCAACTTTTAAAGGTTCAATTGGTAATCGCTCCCAGTAATTATCTTGATAATTTGAATTGAGCTCTATTAAACCTATTCGTAAAGCCTCTTTTCCATTAAAAAGAACATTATACTTTGTGGTTACAGAATGAAAACTTCTATTTAAAAATGCATCCTTTTTTGTTGAACAACCAACAATTAAAAGGACCATTAAAAAGCTAACAAATATCGATATGTTATTTTTCAAAAGAAACAGTTTTTACTTACCCTTAAACTTATAACTCAATACAATTATTGCAAGAGGGTTGTAAAAATACAAAAAACTACTTATTTAATTGAATTACACAGAAAAATGCAACTCTAACTCTTTCAATGTTTCTTCTGATGTATTTATATCTTTTACAATCTCACCTTTTTCTAAAACTACAATTCGCTCACAAACCTCAGTTACATGCCCCAAATCGTGACTTGAAACCAATACAGTCGCATTGCTATTTGTAGTAAGATCTTTCAATAATTTTTTAAGTCTAATTTGTGTAGTTGGGTCTAAATTTGCAAAAGGCTCATCTAAAATTATTACTTCTGGATTACCTATTAATGCAGCAATGATTCCAGCTTTTTTCTGATTTCCTTTAGAAAGATCTCTTAAGTATTTTTTCTTTCCTAAAATTTCATCATTAAAAATCTCATCAAACTGAGATAAAAATGTATCTATTTCAGCTTTTTTCATTCCTCTTAATTCTCCAATAAAATAAAAGTATTCTTCAGCAGTTAAATAACCTATTAAAAAACTTTCATCAATAAAAGCGGCAGTAAATGGCTTCCAATCTTCACTTGTATTCACCTGAATATCATTATTAATAATGGTTCCAGTAGTTGGCTTAATTAAATCCAATAGTAAGTTAAAATAAGTTGTTTTTCCTGCCCCATTATTACCCACCAAGCCAAATGCTTGACCTTTTGGAATTTCTAAAGATGCTATATTTAAAACAGTTGTTTCTCCGTATTTTTTTGAAAGTTCTGATGTCTTAATCATTGTGTAAATTTTTTAGTTGATTTTTTCGCCAAAGGCTGCAATAGTTTTATATTTTCCTGTTTGATAAATTCCTTCAATTTTAGTTAGAAAGAAATTTTTAAACACGATTCCTAATACTCCACTTAAACCTAGAACCAATAATCCTGCTTCATAGTTTATAAATTTATAAGGGATGTAGAATAACAACATTGGTAACACCATTTTAGGTAATGCTATTAACATTTGGGTCGGATTAAAACCATTGGTATTACTAAATGCTTTTGCTTTTACATTTAACTCTATTGGAACTCTATTTAATGCTCCTCCAAATAATGTTATAAATGAATTAAGCCCTATATTGAATAATGTAGCAGCTGCAATCATTCCATAAATTTTCCATCCAAAATACAAATATGGAGTAGCCAAAATAAAGGATAATGAAACCCCAAATACCATTAAGTACCATTTAGATTCTAAATACTTTTTGTAAGGTATATTTTGACTCATTAACATTTTATAATATTCACTGTCCCATGATGGCACCAATTGTCCGAATGTTAGTAAAAATCCTCCTGTTACAAACACTGATGCAAATGCTGTCCATGCAGGTGAATCTTTATACATGTCATTTGTATAAAATATCAATCCATAAAATAAAAATAAGAAAGACATCATCATAACTTGCTTTGGACGTGCATTACGCCAAATAAGTTTTAAATCGTTTTTTAAAAATGTTGAAACGCTTCCAAATCGATCCATCCATGATAAGTCTGTTGCATTAACTTCTTTTATCTTTTTTGAAACAGCATCATCTAAATAGAATCCTTGCTTTATATAATTAAAATTCACATAATACAAACCAAAAAATAATAATAGCGGAATAACTGCAAAGACTGGATTATTATAAAGTGAATTAAATGCAACTCCTATAGGTTCTGAAACCTTGAAAATTTCGTAATACTCTAAACCAATTAATATGGCAAGAAGTGAAATCAATACATAAAAAACAGCATTGCTTTTATTAATAAGAAAGTTTATGAAGTTATTTGAAAACACCAAACATAAAAGTGCAAAAAACCAGCAAACAACATTTAAAACCGGGTATCCTTGTACTAGTAATACTATACTAAATGGTAGAAAGATTATAATTGGAATAAAATTGAAAAAAGAAATGGCAGTTTTACCTAATAAATAATTAATTACCGTATTTCTTTTTACCGGAATAATCATTAATGGTTTTACATTCATTACTGGTAATTGCTGCATAAAAAACCGAATTACCAGATCGAAAATAAACCAATAAATTAAAAAGTTATTTACGGTTACAATAGGATCTAACCCAGGTACTGTTTTTTTCAAAATAAAAAACAAACCTACTCCAAGTGCCAGTGCAATACCTCCAAAATATATTACAGCTAAAGCTAATAATATTTTTATTCCTATTCCTTTTTGAAAGTACGATGAACGTGCAAATTGCTTCCATTCAAAATTTAAAAAATTCTTTATCATTTGGTTATTTTTTGTGACTTTACTGTTAATATGTATGTTTTAAATTGAAATTGTTACACTAATTTATATTCTGGGTATTGTTTTTCTAATAATTCTTCTGATTTTGCAGGAAGGACATTTAAAGTTAAATGCTCCCAAATACACAGAAAAGTAAATATTATTGCAAAAAACAAGCTAAAATATTTATTAGAAGCATCTAAATCTCCTAAAGAAACAATATTATTTATGTTAACAAAAAGCATCAAACCACCAACAAATGTTCCTTTATAAATGATATCATCTAACAACCATTTTCGTTTCGTAACAAGTTGTTTCTTTTTTATTTTCCTAATTAATAGAGTTCCTTTTATAATACCAAAAACAAGTAATATTGTAAAAGAGCTAAAATAAAAATAATCAAAATAAACACTTTTTAATCCATAGTAAAAAAACAGAAACAGAGATATCGTTAAAAATATTTTTGGTAGTCTAAACCAATCCTTTGCATACTTCATTAAAATTTTAAAATATTTTTTATTCAATGCACCTTTTCGCGCCTCATACATATCCATAAACCCAAAAACACCAAACTTTTTAAATGAAATATCTCTAGCTTGTTCAAAACTAAGTTTAGGTTGTTCTTTCCAAATTTGTTCTATATCATTTGCTAAATGATCAACCAACTCAGTTTGAACATCAAAATGCTCCACATAATGTTGATGTGTAAATTTGTAGAGCTGTTGGATGTGCTCATCTGTAAGCGTAATTTTCTTATTCATAAAAAATTATTTATTCTAAACTAAATTTAGGATTTACCAGTGTTTGCATGGTTCTTAAAAAATCTTCCATTTCAGCCAATCTGCTAACAGTTTCCTTTGTACCGTTTTCAGTCAATTTGTAATATTTACGTAAACGATTATCAACTTTTGCAACCTCAACATCTAACAATCCATCAGCTTCCAATTTATGTAGTGCAGGGTACAGCGCTCCTTCGGTAATTTTAAGTTCTCCTTTTGTTAGTTCTTTTACTTTTTGTGTGATTTCATAACCATACATTTTGTCATTTTGTTCTAACAATTTCAAAATAATGGTTTGCAATGACCCTTTATATAATTTTTGATTGCCCATAAATTTTTTAAAAACAATAGATTCATCTCAAATATATACATAATTTTCTTATGTATAATTAACTTAGGTATATATTTTTCCATAAAGTAGTTTTTGTTTGTTATTTTTGTGGTCTACTAAATAACTAAAAAAATGCCTAGATTTAAAAAGCTTGCTGTTCAAGAAATTATTAAAGAAACTCCAAATGCAATATCTGTTGTATTTGATATTCCTTCCGAATTAAAAGAAGAATTTAAATTTATTGCTGGTCAATACATAACAATTAGAATTACAATTGAAGGAAAAGAAATCAGACGTTCGTATTCTATTTCTTCATCTCCCGAAAGTAATATTTTAAGAGTTGGTATAAAAGAAGTTGAAAAAGGACTTTTTTCCAATTACGCAACTAAAAAGTTAAAAGTTGGTGATGTAATAGAAGTTTCACCTCCTGAAGGAAAATTTATTTTACAAACTGCAACTTCACATCAAAGAAATTATGCTGCTTTTGCTGCGGGTAGTGGAATTACACCGGTTATGTCTATGATTAATTCGGTTTTATTGAAAGAAACTCATAGCACCTTTGTTTTAGTTTATGGAAATAAGACTAACGATGATATTATCTATAAAGATGAATTAGATCATTTAATTGAAAAATATCCTGAACGTTTTAATGTGAAATATGTTTTCAGTCAAAAATTAACAGGTGATGCTATTTTGGGAAGAATAGATAAATCCGTTGTTAATCTTATTCTAAAAAATCATTATAAAAACACTCAATTTCATAGCTTCTACTTATGCGGACCAGAACCAATGGTTGATATTGTTACAGACACCTTAAAAGAAAATGGTGTTTTAGCCAGTAAAATACATTATGAATTATTCACAAGCACGTATACTTCAGGCGCTATTACTGCAAAAAATTTAGAAGGTTCAACTGAAATTACTGTGATTTTAGATGATGAGGAAACCACCTTTGAAATGTCTAAAAAGAAAATGATTCTTACCGCCGCTTTAGATGAAGATTTAGATCCTCCTTATTCATGTCAAGGCGGAATTTGTAGTAGTTGTATTGCTAAAGTTACTGAAGGAAGTGTTGTAATGGATAAAAATTCAATATTAACTGATGAAGAAATAAATGATGGTTTAATCTTAACTTGTCAGGCGCATCCTACAACCGAAAAAATTACTATTGACTTTGATGATGTTTAATAAATATAGTACTTTCACGCTTTATTAAACAACTATGACATTTAACGAAATTAAAGAAGCAGTACTAATAGGTTTTTTCCTAGCCTTTATGATTGGTCCTGTTTTTTTTATGCTTATTCAAACAAGTATTATCAAAGGAGCTAGAGCAGCAATTGCATTTGATCTTGGAGTTGTTTTAGGTGATATCGTATTTATTTTAATTGCCTATTATGGTAGTAAAAGTTTACTGGAACAAATTAAAGATGATCCCAGGCTTTTTTATATTGGTGGAATTATTTTATTAATTTATGGTTTAATTACCTATTTAGATAGAAGCCAGAAAAAAACGATTGTTGATGAAACTCTAGTTATTCTTCCGGAGAAAACCAACTACTTAAAATTATTTATTAAGGGGTTTTTACTAAATTTTATAAATGTAGGGGTTTTAGGTTTTTGGTTAGGTATGATTGTAGTTGTAGGTTCTAACTTAGAAATGAATCCTTCAAAAATATTTAACTACTTTACAGTTATTATTGTAAGTTACCTTGTAACAGATATCGGTAAAATTCTTCTAGCAAAACAATTGAAGAAAAAATTGACTCCCAAAGTTACCTATAAGGTAAAACGATCTATGGGTGTTTTATTAATGATATTTGGAATTGCACTAATTTTGAAAGGTTTTATCCCTAAAGAAAAATTGAATTTGAATAATGTAATTGAACAAACGACCGAATAAAAAAATTCAATTTAAGTTTATGACCTATAACAAATCTAGAAAAAAACAAGCCAAAACAATACGCTCCTTCAGGAAAGTTCACAGAGCTCTAGGGGCTGTTTTATTTGTTTTCTTTTTTGCAATGGCAGGTTCAGGAATATTTTTAGGTTGGAAAAACAATAGTAACGGACTTATTTTACCTAAATCTCAAATAGGGATTTCTACAAATTTAGAAAATTGGCTTTCTATTAATAGCCTTCATAAAAAAGCAATATTAAATCTAAAAGATTCTATTTCACCTTCTATATCAACCGAATTGAATCGAATTGACATTCGAAAAAATAAAGGGATGGTAAAATTTGTATTTGAAGATCACTTATGGGAAGTTCAATTAGATGGATCTACAGGAGAATTATTACAGTTAAAAAGACGTAATTCCGATTTTATTGAAAGTATTCATGATGGCTCTATTATCGATTCCTTTTTTGGGAATTCTAAAGGTTATTTCAAACTAATATATACTTCTGTTATGGGGTTGGCTCTATTATTATTTACAATTACAGGGTTTTGGTTATGGTACGGACCCAAAAAATTAAAAAAAAGAAGAAAATAAATCCACAATAATA
>Ga0193959_1000061_pt1 | contig 46595 bp, 46 predicted proteins | sample FB_2_MG_FD_140333 | JGI IMG/M metagenome (GOLD analysis project Ga0193959, IMG submission 140333) | Microbial mat bacterial communities from the Broadkill River, Lewes, Delaware, United States - FB_2_MG | ecosystem: Environmental > Aquatic > Freshwater > River > Microbial mats | place: USA... | reverse complement strand
TTTGTTGCCATAGCTGAAGGTATGGTCGTTACGTATTTTGCGGTGGTCTTTGATGACGCAAATATCATCCAGATTGATGTGTGTCGATAGTGGCGTAAACTCCGATGATGAGCCTTTTGATTTCACTTGAATTTGAGATTGCCAGAACTGTGGAATAAATACATGCTTCAGGTACGCGTTAGCAGCAGATATGTCTTTAATGTTGTTCAATCGCAACTCAGGCACTAAACGGTCTTGAAAGGTATCGAAGGCACGTTCAATACGTCCTTTTCCTTGCGGTGAATTAGCAAAGATAGCGGCCAATGTACTGGGTCGTCAGTTCCGTCCTGATAGGCCAAACCTCGCGTGGGTTAGCGGCATTACTTACGTACGAACTTATGAAGGGTTTCTGTATGTGGCCACGGTATTGGATGAGTCGGTGTGGTAACTGTCATGATAATGCGGTGGCTGAAAGTTTTTTGCTACATTTAAAAAGCGAGTAACGAAGCGGAAGATATATTCGACAAGAGATGATGCGAAAACTGGGATATTTAATTTTATAGAAATGTTTTACAATCCGATAAAACGCCACAGTCATACTGGCGGCGTATCGCCAGCTAAATATGAAGAAGCGTATTATTTGAAATCAACTTGGAAATTTGGGTATGTGTGTTTTGTGTCTTTATGGTGCCGTTCATTTTGTATCATATTGGAACGCTGAGCGTGGCCTCGAAATCTTTTACCAATGACACGGCGCTGACGGGTTGGATGCAGACCTTAATTAAAACTCGTCAAGCCCTAGAAGCGGTTATGTATGACTATCTTGAAGGTAACGAGGCATTATCCTAAAAAATTAAGGCGTTTATTATTTGAGCATTTTTGACACACAATCCAACATGATTAAGTCTCAATTAAAACAATTGGTTATTCGTGCGCCTTGCCACTACGTTTTTTCTTTTTGTCTGTGATATATTCGGGGCCTTTAAATAATATAAACCTATAAGCAGGATTGGCTTATGAGTATTTTTATCTATCACCCTGACATCAAGGGTAAAGCATCAGATAAACATCATAAAGACTGGATGGAGGGTGACTACATATCATGGGGCAGCCAACGGCAAATCACTTCTAGCACATCAACTCAGGGCGATAGAGAAAGTTCAAATACCATTATCTCTGATCTAACATTACATCGACGCATGGATAAAGCCACCGCCAAGTTGTTTTTACTCGCTTGCTGTGGAAGCGGAAAAGAAATGAAAATTCATTTGACGAAAACTGGCGCTGGCGATGGATCGGATATTTATATGGAATACACTCTACAAAATGCGATTATTAGCCATTATGAAATGGCGACAAAAGCATCTAGCAGACATCGCCCTATAGAAGAAATCAAAATTAGCTTTATTGGCTTGCAGATGAAATACATTACCCATGATGAAAACAACCAACCTCTCGCGCCTATAACGGTAGGCTTTGATACTGCAAACAACACAAAAATTTAAAAGGAGAGAAATCATGGCTGTTGCAATGCCAAATGTGGAAAATTTGCCTTATCACCCCGATAGGTTACCTAGTGATACAAAGGGGGTTGTAGAGGCTCTAGCAAAAGTGATGCGTTTTGACATGGAGACGACAACAAAACGTGATGAATATACATTATCTGTTTTATGTGGTGTGATCTTATATCAACACTTAGATCGTTTCCAAAAAATGGAAGTTATATCGATGATCAGAAGTGGGAGAGAGCATATCGCATTGGCAGATTTCGATGAGCTAATAGACTTTTGTACTGATATGTCGGTTCAACCTCGTTGGTGGCTGTGGGCATTATCAACTCAAGAGCTAGAGCAAATTTACAAAGATCAAAAAAATATGACTCAATTTCTTGCATTGCTAGGGGTGGGGTTTACTTTTACTGGCCTTAAAGATGCTTGGAAGAATGGTAAAAACCTAAGCAAAGGTTTACCGCTATTTTTATTGGGATCAACAATTGCTTATGTGCAGGGCAAACAACTATCGAATACGCAAGATGAGATCAATATGAGAACATCTAAGCCAAAATCATCAGATTAATACAAATGAAAATAGTTGAGAATTGGGTTAAATTTATCGCATCGTCATACATTCGGTGTGGTTTCGTCGTTGCCTTCATTGTTTTGCAATGGCTCATCATACAGCCATTTGAGAATGCCCCCATCATTTTTGTTGTTACCATGTCACTTGTTGGCGTATTTGCGACCAAGATTATTTTTGACAAGGAAGCAGAAATAGAAAAACTAAAACACAGACTGGATGAGAATAATATCAACCATACGGATATTTCAACGAATGAACATGATTAAAGATAAAGTCAGTGTTGTTATTTTTATTATTCTGATTGCGACAACATTTCAAGTAAAAGCAGATTATATTCGTTGTGGCAATGAACCATGTTCGGATGTTGCGCAGGAAGTAAGGCTCACGCCAACCATCGAAAGGCCTGTGATCTATTTACATTTAGCAGAGCACGATATTAAAATTCCAATATTTGCAGATCTTTCTCGTATCGGTTCGACAATTACTATTGGTAAAAACTCTTTTCACAATACTTATTACTACAGTGATAATCAGGCAATAAGTATGTCCTTTTATGATACAGATGATCAGTTCGATTTATCAGAAAAACAGCATAATATTTCCATGCACAAAAATGGCAATATAAAAGCCTTTTTCTATGAAGAAAAAGCACCATTAAAACCAGAGCTATCCCCCTTTTTTAGAGCAATTATTCCTATTGAATATGGTGGAAATAATCGTTTTATTTCTCTTTATACAAGAGGCTTATCAAGAGGTGAGATCACAACACTTTTAAGCCATTTAAAAGAAGAATAATTTTATTCCTCCTTGTTTTTTTCTTCTTGTAGCAGTGCCATAATACGCATGGCGATTTCAATAGATATATCGGGTAGCTTTAAATCGCAGTGTTACCCCTTGTAGTGACTACTCTCTAAATCACCAGAGCGATATTGCGCGTTTGGAATCTCGAACGTAAACCGCCTATGCTGGCTATACTTATTATCCGAATAGGGGCGCAGATAAGGCACTATTTTGTTAAAGCCTTGCTCAATATGATCAAGTTGTTCCATATTGCGTTTATAAAGGGTAAATATACCCCAGATAACTAATTGGGGGAAGGCTGGGATTTGATGGTTATACAACCATTCTATACTTGAGCGTTTAATTCAATGCCAATAGTGAAATCTGCCTTATTAAGCCAGTAACCTTTTATTTGTACCCACGATACAGGTTGGCAAGATGTATGGTTTTGACATCGTTTCCAAAAAATAGACGTTATATCAATGATTAGCAATGGTAGAGAGCATATCGCACTGGCAAATTTTGATGAGCTAATAGACTTTTGTACTGATATGTCAGTTCAGCCTCGTTGGTGGTTATGGGCATTATCGACAGAAGAGCTAGAGTGCATTTACAAAAGGCAGAAAAATATGACTCAGTTTTTAGCATTGCTAAGGGTGAGTTTTGCTTTTAGCGGCTTTAAAGATACTTGGAAGAATGGTAAACACCTAAGTAAAGGTTTGCCACTATTTTTTGCTGGGATCGACGATTGCCTATGTGCAAGGCAAGTAACTATCAAATACGCAAGATGAGATCAATATAAGAACATCTAAGCCACCATCATCAGATTATTACAAATGAAGATATTTCAAAATTATATTCAATTTATCACACCATCATATATCCGGTGTGATTTTGTTATTGCCTTGCAGTGGCTCATAGCAAAGTCATTTGATAATATATCTACTATTTTTGTTTTCACCATGTCATTTTCTGGAGCGTCCATTAGAAATGGCTTTGGGATTTTCATTTGGCTTAATATTGAATAGGGTTATGGATTAACAAAAAATAGAAGTTAATACTATCTGTATGATAAACCTGCCTGCTTCAATCGTAGAAAAGACAAATAAGCGTATTATTGATCAGGTAACAATAACAATTCTATTCGAGTATCGCCAGGGTATGTCTCTCTGGGAGCTAAGCCACCCACAGCGTATACACTGAGTTTTTCTTTTGCCACACCAGCATTAATTAACTGTTGATAGATTTCCTGAGCGATAGTATCGGCTTGAGTTTGACGTTGTGCTTGGGTATTTGCGCTATAGGCATGCCCTACAATTGCAAAACGCTTTTGCTCGTTTTCCAGTACCGTTTTAATTGTATTGATATAGTTACTATCTAGCACTGGTTTTTGATTGGCAATACCGGTGGCCAACACCACATAGCCTATATCAGTCAACTGCTTAAGCATACTTTGTGTATTGAGCGGTTTATTGATTAGCGGCTCATTGGGTATAAATACTTCCAGCTGAGCAAAAACACGACCATTGCCGCGACGCACACTGTAGAGCGTAATATACTGTTGTGGAGCCGATGCGTCTTGTTGCCAAATATAAACACCATAGTGTTGATACTGATCGAGGCCGTAGAGTTGACGTACATTAAAATGGTTATTGGCCCACACATTACTACTGCCACAGCTGCGCGCTTCGCAGTAAAATGCTTCTTGTAATATGGCGCTACTAGTTGCGGATTTTAGCTGACCTAAATATAAATTAAAAATTTCTTGGGCACTGTAGTTTTTAGCAAATTCGACAGTCTGTCGACTTAACTGCCCGGCTAAGCGATACTCTTTTTCTGCATGCCAACGATTGTTAGTTTTCTTATAGGAACTTAGTGCTAAACGATAGCTTTGTCGGGTTTTCTTTTCACTGTAAACAACACGCCCGCCATCGATAGCTTGAAATGCAAAGGCTACCTCTGCATTGACAGTAGTATACACACTCGCAAGTAAAAAAAAGGGGACCCAAAAACGCAGGGGAAACACACGGGGTATTTTTTTCATAATTACCTTAACGTTTTAGTCAATCATTGGGTTTGTATTACAAGCTTTAAAATACAGGCATTGTTGTTATAAATAACAATTAATAAGTTGCGCTACCTGATCAACTGACTCATCCATATGTAAGTAGTGACCACCGTCAATAAATACAGGCTCAATCGCTAATCGATCGGCCATAGACATACACGCGTTGTACATGGCCTCCATTCGCTGGCCCATTTGTGGGTGACTTAGCCCTTGTTTACCCACTAACAGGTGGGCTGGCATGGTAATTCGATCGCCATAGGCTTCTATTTGCGCTTGATTTAAACCGATACTCGAGGTGGCTTGCAGTTTGTTATCCGAACGCCAGCTATAGCCATTATCTACTTGCATAACACCTCTGCTTGCCAGTAATGCAGCGGCATCGCGGCTAATGGCAAACGGGCTGGCACAGCGAATATCGAGCGCGTGCTCAAGGCTGTCGTAAACACGCTTTTTAGCTTGCCCACGGCTGTGTAACTCAACGATGCTATTGGCCATACGGGTTGGCGCATGATGATCGTCGGTGATCTGCGGTATCATCGCATCGAGCATAATCAGTTGACTAATACGCTCAGGCAGAGTCCCGGCGGCTAAAAAACTGATCATCGCACCGCGAGAGTGCCCCAATAAAGCAAATTGCTGCCAACCAAGCTGATCGGCAACTGCAAAAATATCGACAACATCATCTAACAGTGAATAACCTGCATAGCCTGAACGATGATCGGAGTGGCCATGCCCGGCTAAATCAAGTGAAACACAGTGTATGTTATGCAATAAGGGCATCAATGGCGTAAAGCTTGCGCTATTATCCAGCCACCCATGCAAGGCCAATACGGGAATGCCACCAGGCTTACCCCACTCTTGCCCTTTAAGCACAAGTCCACCTAAATCAAAGCTGCATTCAATACTATTAGATGTTACTGGTATTATCATAATTGATTACTGAGCAAAACAGGTTTGTGCCTGGTGCAACCAGCGAAGCTCTCCGCAGGCTCGCGCGTAGACTGACACATCAATACAAGCCAATGCTGAAGTTCCCATACGATAGCGCCCTATTTCTAAGCCCGCTAGAGAATCAATAAACGTGCCGACTAACGGCTGGTGACTAACCAGTAAAATAGTATCATGAGAGACCGCTTGCAATTCATCCATGACACGCGTCGGGTTACCTTCGGGGGTAAGCCAAGGTCTAGTCAGTACGGTGGTATCGAGCAATGTTGAAACCAGCTCTGCTGTTTGTTGTGCACGTATAAATGGACTTGCCCAAATTTGATCGACACAGGCCAGTTCATCATGACATTGATGGATCATTTGCTGTACATCTTGCATCCCTTGTGGGGTTAAACGACGTGACGCATCGGTTTTGGCTTTTGGTTCAGCCTCACCGTGGCGCATAACAAAAACCTGCATGGGTTATGCCTCCGATTAGTATAAAAACAACGATCTTATTATTATCTACATGTAGTGCACTTTTAGGGCCAGTCAGCAAAAGGGAAAGGCTTTCGTTCACTGTTGTAGGTCAAAAATTGTAATATCTGGTAAATATACTGCGATAGGCTATGAGCAAACTCTCGCAAACGTTCTTGCGGTGCACTAGCAAATAATGAAAAAAGGCATAGCACGACAATAGAAATAGCCATGATGTAACCGGCAACACATAAAATAAACCAAAACAATAACATAAAGGCCAAACGTAAAAAGCGTTCAGAAGTTAGACTATGATCTGATGGGGGTAGTGAATCAGTCGATGGGCTACTCATGACAGCGCTCCGGTAAAATCTACATCGCTATTGTGTTCAGCCAGCATTAAATGCTGAATAATACTATCGGCGGGCTGACCTTCAAATAACAATGCATGTAAACCTGATACTAATGGCATGTAAATACCCAATTCATCTGTTTTTTGTTTTACCAGCCGCAGAGTATTAACGCCCTCGGCCACCTGCCCTATCTCTTTAATAGCTGTTGCCACATCTTTACCAGATCCAATCGCATAACCAATGCGATAGTTGCGGCTCAAATCAGAGGTACATGTTAGTATTAAATCGCCAACACCGGCAAGTCCTAGTAACGTTATTGGGTTAGCACCGAGAGCATGAGCAAAACGCCCCATCTCGGCCAATGCACGGGTCATTAGCATGGCCATGGTATTGTTACCACAGCCTCGCGCCTTAGCCGCGCCGGCAACAATAGCGTAAATATTTTTTAGTGCACCGGCTAACTCTACACCCTGGCGATCATTATTATCGTAAATTCGAAAAGTATCTGAGCTTAAAATAGATTGCACTCGTTCAACAACAGCACTGTGCTCACTGGCAACCACCGACCCGGTTAATTGCTGTTGAACAATTTCTTTCGCAAAGTTAGGGCCACTGAGTACACCAATGGCGTAAGTAGGCAGCTCTTGTTCGAGAATCTCACTCATTAGAGTAAAACTCTCTGGCTCAATGCCTTTGGTTGTACTAATAACTTGCGCATTAGACGGTAAATAAGGTTTAACCTGGCGCACAACATCTCGAAAAGAAGAACTGGGTACTGAGATAAAGACGGTATGGCTACGGTTTACAGCCTGTTCTAAATCAGCAGTGGCCGTCAAAGGATCAGCAAACAGATAACCGGGAAGATATTCTGGGTTTTCGCGCTGTAGCTGGCATTGTGCCGCTCGCTCAGCATCGCGCAGCCATAAGTAGGTATCATGCCCATTAGTTGCAATAATATTTGCAATGGCAGTTCCAAAACTACCACCACCTAATACGGCCACAGTTGAAAGATTTTTCATAAGTCGGTTATCGTTATTGGGCTAATCGATTATAGGGAAAATATGAGGCAATAACAAAGAGATGTTATTATAACGGTGTGTTATTACAATATTTCACTTCTAGATATGAAATCAGGCGCCATTGTCTGTCGCCTGTATAACCCACTAACCACCAGAATGGTCGCTAGCGGGTTATTGTCACTTAGTGGCTCATTTCAAGTAGTAGCTTATTCAGGCGTTGAACATAGCTAGCTGGGTCATCTAGTTGGCCACCTTCTGCAAGGTTTGCTTGGTCAAACAATACCTTCACAAGGTCACCAAAGCGATCCTCATCAGGCTCTTGATCCAGCTTTTTCACCAATGGATGCTCAGGGTTAAGTTCAAAAATAGGCTTGCTATCGGGTAGCGCTTGGCCTGCCTGCTCTAATAAACGGCGCATTTGAGCGCCCATATCAGCCTCACCCACTACCACACATGCAGGCGAGTCGGTTAAACGGTGCGTTAAGCGCACTTCATCAACACTATCACCCAATGCCGTTTTACTGCGCTCAATTAAGCTTTTAAGCTCTTCTGCCACTTTTTCTTGCGCTTGCTTTTCATCCTCAGAGTCAAGCTCACCCAAATCTAGCTCACCACGGCCTACATCTTGTAGTGACTTGCCATCAAACTCACGTAAATGACTCATCATCCAATCATCAACACGGTCAGTCAGCAACAGTACTTCAATGCCTTTTTTACGGAATACTTCAAGGTGTGGGCTGCTCTTAGCAGTATTAAAGTTTTCAGCGGCGACGTAATAGATTTTGTCTTGGCCATCTTGCATACGCGCAATATACTCATCTAGCGAATGCTCTTGCTTAGCCGTATCGGTATGGGTTGATGCAAAGCGTAGTAACTTGGCAATTTTTTCTCGATTGGCAAAGTCTTCGCCTGGACCTTCTTTTAGTACTTGGCCAAACTCTTCCCAAAAACCTGCATAATCTTCTGGCTTTTTCTTTGCCATTTTTTCTAGCATGTCTAACACGCGCTTTGTCAATGCCGAGCGCATAGAATCGATATTGGGATCTTTTTGTAAGATTTCACGCGATACATTGAGCGACAAATCATTAGAGTCGACAACACCCTTAATAAAACGCAGGTAGGTCGGCAAGAACTGCTCTGCTTCATCCATAATAAATGTACGCTGTACATAAAGCTTTAAACCACGGGTATTATCGCGGTTATACATATCAAACGGTGCTTTTTTGGGAATATACAGCAAGCTGGTGTAATCGAGTTTCCCTTCGACGCGGTTATGACTCCAACTTAGGGCATCACCATAATCATGCGACACATGCTTATAAAATTCTTGGTACTCTTCATCTTTAATGTCACTGCGCGAGCGTGTCCACAATGCCGTCGCAGTATTGACCGCTTCATATTGTGGCTCTTTTGCAGGGACTTCTTCGGCGGCCTCAGTGTCGCCATCTGCTTCAGGCTGAGCAGCCACCTGCTCTAGCATTTTGACAGGCAGCGATATATGATCAGAGTATTTTTTGATCACTGAGCGCAAACGAAAATCTTCTGCAAACTCAAGAGCATCTTCTTTTAAGTGCAGAATAATGGTTGTACCACGCGTAGCCTTTTCGATAGGCTCAACTGTAAATTCTGCATCGCCTTCGCACTCCCAGTGCACACCTTCACTAGCGGCCACACCTGCTTTTCGAGTCAGCACTTCAACGCGATCAGCAACGATAAATGACGAGTAAAAGCCAACACCAAACTGGCCAATCAATTGCGAATCTTTTTGTTGATCGCCCGATAAATTCTCTAAAAACTGTGCAGTGCCCGACTTGGCAATAGTACCCAGGTTGGTAACAACTTCATCGCGGCTCATCCCAATGCCATTGTCAGCAATAGTGATCGTTTTAGCGTCTTTGTCGAAATCAACCAGAATTGCAAGCTCAGATTCATTTTCATATAAATCATTATTTGCCAGTGCTTCAAAGCGAAGTTTATCAACGGCGTCAGAGGCATTAGAGATCAGCTCTCGTAAAAAAATCTCTCGGTTAGAATACAAAGAGTGAATCATCAAATGCAGTAGCTGTTTAGCTTCTGTCTGAAAGCCTAAGGTTTCTTTTTCGGCAGTAGCGCTCACAAATGGCTCCTTATCTACGGATAATTAGGGTTGAAAACAATCGCTTCTGATATGGGGTCGGTAAAGATAAAATCAAGAGCAACCCCAATATAGTCGCCTACAAACACTAAAATAACCGAAAAATCACATAAACCATTGAATTTAATCGCTTTATACTAAGAGATATCAACGATAAAGCATCTCTTGCGTATAGAGGCGCTCCAACGCCTCACGGTCAGGCTTACAAAGCCCCTTAACCACTAGGCTGTAAGAGTTATCAATCATGCGCTTAAGCTCACCCACAGGCACACTGCCATCAAGAATAACTGTATTCCAGTGCTTCTTATTCATATGATAACCCGGTATAACCGCATGAAAAATCTCTCTTAGCCCTTCCGCTTCAAGAGGGTCACACTTGAGATTCACCCGGGCAATACCCTCGTGATACCCTAACAATGCAAACATTTTTGCTTTTATTTTAAATACTTTCACATCCTCACCAAAAGGATAGTCTTGACTAGCCTCTGGTTTTTGCATGATGAAATGCTCTGTTTCATGGTAATTCATACTACCCCCTTGGCACCATTAACGAACCCTATCGTAAACTGAAGGCACGACTATAGTCGTGTAGCCCTCGCGCAATTGACAAGAAAGCGCATTTTTCAACCACCCTATTGAGAAGCAATCTCATCCAGAGATAAAATTATCGACTATATGCGATGCAAAAGCACTTTGCCACTGGAGCAAGAGCACCTATCGCGACTATAATAACGGCCTTCGTGATAGGTGCTCTGTGAGCTGCGCGCTTGCATGATAAAGACACTCAACAATAGACACACCTGGAGAATTGTTATCTATGAACCTTGAATACTATATCATCCGCGGTCGCGGTGAAAACGGTCAGAAATTTCAGCTGGCAAAAGTGGAAGATGAGCAAGGCAATAACTTTAAGGGCCAATACGATATGGCCAGACAATTCACTTCTATCGATGAGCTAAAAACATACCTTGCTGAAGAGATAGCAAAGTGCCCTGTAGCAGAGCTCACAATTAGCCCAATGGATATCTAAACCAGGCTAGCTGTTTCACTATAAAATAGGCGCTCTTTGCGCCTATTTTTATATCTGTACAGTGTATGGTTATATTAGTGCTTATATATACATAAAAAAAGGCGCCTGAGGCGCCCTTTTACAATAGTAATTGCTTATCTGTCTAGAACAAAATCATTAAACCAAAAACAAAATAGCCAGCACTGACAATAACACCAACAGAGGTTAATGCAGACTCACTGATATTAAACTTTCGGCCATAGTCTGTCGCAATCTGCCAACCAGCCAGTACAGAGTTAAGGCATGCACAAGCCAGTGTTATCAGTGTATATAAGACAAACCAGGTTTTACTAAACAGTAGGCTTAGTGTGTCGTAGCTAAATCCATCGGCGGACAAAAAGAAGCACAACATAACAACCCCATAGAGTATTACTAAGAAGTTGGTTGCACGCTGAAAAACCCATTCGCGAATGCCATTGCGGTTTTTTTCTGCTGCTGTCATACCCATACTGCTACTCCTGCTAAAAGACACAAGATCACACCGATACCAATCGATGCCCAAGAAATCATTTTTCCACCTTCAAAATCTTCGAAATAACCAAAATCTTGAATAATGTGTTTCAATGAAGCTACACAATAATAACCAAAAGCACTGAGGAACCCCCAAGCAAAGAATTTCATTAAAAAGTTATCGTTCAGTGCAGCTTCAATGCCCATATAACCTTCCGCAGAGCTTAATGCCTGACTAAGCACTACAAGATAAAAGCCTAAACCAACCCAAGTAATAACCGCACATATACGGTGTAAAATAGACGCTATCGCTGTGATGGGAAGGCTGATAGTTGCTATATCAAGGTTAATAGGTCGCTCATTATTCATATAATAGCCTCCAAATGAGGTGTAACTAATAATTTCAAAAAACGCTTTAACTACGCCAAATACAAATACTCACGGTATAAAAACTAGATGAGTATTTGTATTTTGGCGGCGATAGCAATGCTCTGCTACCGCCACGAAAGAGATTACCAGCCGGTAACTTCTTTTAACGCATCACCAATTTGTGCAAGACTGCGGACTGTTTTCACACCCGCATCTTCTAGTGCAGCAAATTTCTCGTCAGCAGTACCTTTGCCGCCTGAAATAATCGCACCAGCATGGCCCATACGCTTACCCGCAGGTGCGGTAACACCTGCAATGTAAGAAACAACAGGCTTAGTCACATTAGCTTTAATATAAGCGGCCGCTTCTTCTTCAGCAGTACCGCCAATTTCACCAATCATAACGATAGCTTCAGTCGCAGGGTCGTTTTGGAACAATTCCAATACATCGATAAAGTTAGTACCAGGAATGGGGTCGCCACCAATACCGACACACGTAGACTGGCCAAAGCCAAAATCAGTGGTTTGCTTCACTGCTTCATAGGTCAATGTACCTGAACGCGAAACGATACCCACTTTACCAGGAAGGTGAATATGGCCAGGCATAATACCGATCTTACACTCTCCAGGAGTAATAACACCCGGGCAGTTAGGGCCAATTAAACGCACACCTAGTTCATCGCATTTAACTTTTGCATCTAACATATCCAGTGTAGGGATACCTTCGGTGATACAAACGATCAGTTTAATACCTGAGTTAGCCGCTTCTAAAATAGAGTCTTTACAAAATGGTGCAGGCACATAGATAACCGACGCTTCAGCGCCTGTTGCTTCAACAGCTTCAGCAACGGTGTTAAATACAGGTAGACCTAAGTGTGTTTGACCACCTTTTCCCGGTGTAACACCACCGACCATATTTGTACCATATTCTATGGCTTGCTCTGAATGGAATGTACCTTGTGAACCGGTAAAACCCTGACAGATAACTTTAGTTTGTTTATTGATTAAAACACTCATTATTTACCCTCCGCCGCAGCAACTACTTTTTCAGCTGCATCAGTCAACGACGTTGCACCGGTTAAATTCAACGTGCTTGCATCCAGCAATTTTTTACCTTCTTCAGCATTAGTACCTTCAAGGCGCACAACAACAGGCACTTTCACGCCCACTTCTTCTACAGCACCAATAATACCTTCAGCAATCATATCGCAGCGAACAATACCGCCGAAGATATTAACCAAAACGGCTTTAACATTGCTGTCTGATAAAATCAGTTTAAAGGCTTCGATAACACGCTCTTTAGTCGCACCACCACCTACATCAAGGAAGTTTGCAGGGCTACCGCCGTGTAGATTAACGATGTCCATAGTACCCATCGCAAGACCTGCACCATTAACCATACAACCAACATTACCATCGAGGGCAACGTAGTTGAGTTCAAAAGAAGCCGCGTGTGCTTCACGCTCATCTTCTTGTGAAGGATCGTGCATTTCACGGATTTTAGGCTGGCGATACAGTGCATTGCCATCGATGTTAATCTTACCGTCAAGGCAATGAATATTGCCTTCATCAGTAATAACAAGCGGGTTGATTTCTAATAGAGCAAAATCAAAATCTTCAAACATTTTAGCAAGACCTAAAAAGACCTTCGTAAACTGTTTAATTTGAGTCGCATTCAAACCTAGCTTAAATGCAAGTTCGCGTGCTTGATAAGGCTGCGCACCCACTAGCGGGTCAATTTCTGCTTTTAAGATCTTATCGGGTGTTTCCTCAGCGACCTTCTCAATTTCAACACCGCCCTCAGTTGAGGCCATGAAGACAATACGACGAGTAGAGCGATCGACAACAGCACCTAGATACAACTCTTGGTCGATATCAGTACAGGTCTCAACCAAAATACGGCTAACTGGCTGGCCATTTTCATCGGTTTGATAAGTGACTAAGTTTTTACCAAGCCATTGCTCAGCAAACGCTTTCACTTCTTCTTTAGTGTCAACCAATTTCACACCGCCAGCCTTACCACGGCCACCAGCGTGAACCTGTGCTTTGACAACCCACTTGTCGCCGCCAATGGTATCTGTGGCTGCTACTGCTTCTTCTACGGTTGCCGCTGCAACACCTGTAGAAACAGGCAATCCGTATTCGGCAAACAATTGTTTAGCCTGATACTCGTGCAAATTCATATTTTCATCCGCTCAGTTACGCCTTCAAAAAGTATTGTAATGTACTTGTGAAAGCATTTTTTTCTGTAAGCTTATGCTTACCCCAAAATCGAAACCCTTAGATAGTTGCCGGTAATAGCAGCAAATATATTAAGGGCTTGTTCTCTACTTATCTTACTTGCGCTTTTTGCGATTTGGCATGTGAATAGCATGACCATTCACCGCTAACGCTGCTTCTTTTACTGCTTCTGAAAATGTTGGGTGACCAAATACTGTCATACCAATATCTTCTGAAGTCGAGCCAAATTCCATTGCGATGGCAACCTGCTGCACCAAATCAGAGGCATTAGGGCCTACAATATGACAACCTAAGACTCTATCGGTATTAGCATCTGAAATCATCTTTACCATACCATCTTGCTGATCTGCCGCGACGGCGCGCCCGATAGCCAAAAAGGGAAAGGTACCTACATTATACTCTGTACCGGCTGCTTTCACTTGCTCTTCGGTTTGACCGACAGCGGCAACCTCAGGGCTGGTATAGATAATGCCAGGAATCAAGTCGTAGTTCATCATGGCCTTTTCACCAGCGATACGCTCAGCGACCACAACACCCTCTTCAGAACCTTTATGGGCAAGCATTGGGCCGCGTACCACATCGCCAACAGCCCATACACCCGGCGCATTGGTTGCACAGTTTTCATCGACAAAGATAAAGCCACGCTCATCTAGGTTAACGCCACAATCCTCAGCCAATAGACCTTCGGTATAAGGGCGACGACCAACGCAAACAATCAACTTGTCAAAGGTTTGCTTTTGCTCATTACCTTCAGCATCGATATAGCTAACATCTACTGATTTTGCTTTTAAATCAGTACCGGTAACACGGCAGTTTAAGCGTACATCAAGACCTTGTTTTTTGAAGATTTTGGCGGACTCTTTGGCAATTTGTTGATCCATCGTTGCGAGAAATTTATCCATCGCTTCAAGACAGACAACCTCAGACCCTAAGCGGCTCCAAACACTGCCTAATTCCAAACCAATAACACCCGCACCGATAACACCTAAACGTTTAGGTACTGAAGTAAATTCTAGTGCGCCGGTTGAATCGACAATGATATCGTTATCATCAGGGTTCACCGGAGCAACGGGAATATTCACCGGTACAGACCCTGAGGCCAAAATTACATTCTCCGCTTCAAGTACAGTCACTTTGCCATCGGCATCAGTCACTTCTACTTTTTTACCCGCCAGCAATTTACCGTGACCAGCAATAGAGGTGACTTTATTTGCCTTAAACAAGCCTTGAACACCACCTGACATCTGGGCAACGATTTTATCCTTGCGCGCTAACATTTCTTTAACGTCGATTTTAAGCTTGCCGGTTGCAATACCATGTGCAGCAAAGCCTTCATGTGCATCGTGGTAACGGTGCGAACTATCTAGCAACGCTTTTGACGGGATACAGCCCACATTCAGACAAGTACCGCCGTTTACTATTTTGCCTTCTTCGTTGCGCCATTTTTCAACACACGCTGTTTTTAAACCCAACTGGGCAGCGCGAATAGCGGCTACATAACCACCAGGCCCTGAACCAATCACTACTACATCGTACTTGTTAGCGGACATAATTATTTTCCAAATATAAACATAAGCTGTTGCATATCTGTGATCAAAAACAGATACCCCATACTCAAAGCGATTAACAGCCGGTGATACCGGCTGTACGCTATAAGCGCAAAACCCTTACTACCAAATAGATAGAATTTACAGAGTCTTAGATCTCCAACAAAATACGCGCTGGATCTTCCAGTAAATCCTTAATGGCAACCAAAAATTGCACGGCTTCTTTACCATCAACCATGCGATGGTCATAAGAAAGTGCTAGGTACATCATTGGCTGAATCACTACTTGACCATTTACCGCCATTGGTCGCTCTTGGATCTTGTGCATACCTAAAATAGCAGTTTGTGGCGGATTTAGAATAGGTGTTGATAACAATGAACCAAAGACACCACCATTAGTAATGGTAAACGTGCCGCCAGTCATCTCATCGATACCCAGTTTACCATCGCGAGCGCGTAAACCAAAATCGCGAATGGTTGCTTCTATATCGGCAAGACCCATATGCTCAGAATTGCGCAATACAGGGACAACCAGCCCTTTTTCAGTCGATACTGCAACACCCACATCCTGATAGCCATGATAGACAACATCATCACCATCAATCGATGCATTAACTGCCGGGAACTTTTTAAGGCCTTCAACCGCTGCTTTAACAAAAAAGCCCATAAAGCCTAAACGCGTGCCATTATGTGACTTTTCAAACTGGTCTTTATACTTTTTACGCAGCTCCATCACAGGGCCCATGTTAACTTCGTTGAAGGTTGTTAACATGGCTGTTGTGCTTGTTGCTTCAAGTAAACGCTCTGCAATACGCTTGCGCAGACGAGTCATAGGTACGCGTTTTTCAACACGATCACCCTCGGCGACAATAGGTGCTGGCGTTGCCGCTGGTGCAACAGGCGCGCTAGCAGCTTTGCTTGAGGCCGCTTTAACAACGTCCTCTTTGGTGATTAGACCGCCTTTTCCCGAGCCGGTAACCGCCGCCAAATCAACCCCTTTTTCAGCGGCTAACTTACGTGCTGAAGGGCTTGCCACTGCCTCTGTTTTTGATGTTGTGCCAGCTTCTGCCACCGGTGCTGCAACATTGCTACCTGATGCGCCTGAGGCAACAAATGCAATGACTTCACCGCTGAGTACAGTGTCACCTTCATTTTTTAGGATTTCACCCATTGCGCCATCGGCAGGTGCCACAACCTCTAAAACCACTTTGTCAGTTTCAATTTCTACAATTAACTCATCGCGAGTCACTGCCTCACCTGCACGCTTATGCCACGTAGCAATGGTGCCATCTTGTACTGATTCAGGAAACGTAGGAGTTTTAATTTCAACATTGGCACCCGATGAAGCAGTAGATGCGGCAGGTGCACTAGGAGCAGGTGCACTACCTGCTGGAGCAACACTGGCGAGTATTTCATTACTCAGCACAGTATCACCTTCATTTTTATTGACATCACTAAGAATACCATCGGCAGGTGCAACCACCTCTAAGACAACCTTATCGGTCTCAATTTCTACAATTAGCTCATCGCGAGATACCGCTTCGCCGGGTTTTTTATGCCATGTAGCAATGGTGCCATCTTGTACTGATTCAGGAAACGTAGGTGCTTTAATTTCAGTAGTCATTCGTTTTTTCCTTTAGCGTTACGCCAAACTCACACTCTAATTAGAGTATTAATAGTCAATTAATTGTTTATTGTTAATGCCGCATTAATAAAGCGAGCCTGTTCTTCAAGGTGCACTGACATATAACCTGCCGCAGGTGCTGCTGAGGCATCACGACCTGTATATTCCAGCGTTAGCGATGGGTTGATTTTTTCAAGCACCCGACGCATATGATGCTGACTGTGATACCACGCACCCTGGTTCATTGGTTCTTCTTGACACCACACTACCTCAGTCAAGTTGGCAAACGGCTCTAATACCTCATTCAACTCCTGCTCAGGGAAAGGATATAACTGCTCTAGGCGCACCAGCGCTACGTCGTCAATACCTCGCTCTATGCGCTCTTCTAACAGGTGGTAGTACACTTTACCGCTACACAGTACAACACGTTTCACCTTAGCAGGTTCAACATGCTCATCACCGAGCACATTATTAAAGTGACCTTCGGCTAACTCTTCAAGCGACGATGTAGCCAGTTTGTGGCGCAAGATCCATTTAGGGCTCATAACGACTAGTGGCCGGCGCAATGGTCGAAGTGCCTGGCGGCGCAGCATGTGGAAAACTTGAGCAGGTGTTGTCGGTATACAAATTTGAATATTGTGCTCAGCACACATTTGCATAAAGCGCTCAAGACGTGCCGATGAATGCTCAGGCCCCTGCCCTTCATAACCGTGAGGCAGCAACATTGTAAGACCTGACAAACGACCCCACTTGTGCTCACCACTGGTAATGAACTGATCAATCACTACCTGAGCACCATTGGCAAAATCACCAAATTGCGCTTCCCAGATAATCAATGTATCAGGTTTAGTCGTCGAATAGCCGTATTCAAACGCTAACACGGCCTCTTCAGACAATAGCGAATCGTGAATTTTAAATGAGCGCTGCCCTTCAAATAATTCCTGTAGAGGCACATAGCTACTACCGTCTTTTTGGTTGTGAATAACCGCATGACGATGAGAGAAAGTACCACGCCCTACATCTTGCCCGGTCAAACGTACACCCACATCTTGCTCAATAATCGTGGCATAAGCGAGAGTTTCAGCCATACCCCAATTGATAGGTAAAGCACCACTGGCCATTTTAACCCGATCTTCATAGATCTTTTGAACCTGGCGTTGCACTTGAACACCATCAGGAATTTCACACATTTTATGTGCCATTTCCTGTAGTTTTTTAAGATCATAAGACGTATCGCCAGGCGTTTGCCAATCGTGACCAAGGTAGGGAGTCCAATCGACAAACAATGACTTATCAGGTTCGCTCACCAGACCTTCAGCGACATGATCACCACGATCCAGTGCCGCACGATAGTCGCTAGCCATTTGGTCGCTCTGCTCTTTGCTTAACAACCCTTCACTAATCAGTTGATTCGCATATAGCGTGCGTGTTGTTTTATGCTGTTTGATAATCTGATACATTATCGGCTGTGTTGATGACGGCTCATCAGTCTCGTTATGGCCTCGGCGGCGATAACAAACCAAATCAATCACAACATCTTTCTTGAACTCATAGCGATAATCCATTGCCAATTGAGTCACAAACATAACCGCTTCAGGGTCATCGCCATTAACATGAAAAACAGGCGCGCCAACAAATTTCGCTACATCAGTACAGTATAATGTTGAGCGAGCATCATCGGGGTGGCTCGTGGTAAAGCCCACTTGGTTGTTGATAACAACGTGCACCGTACCGCCGGTTTTGTAAGCGCGGGTTTGTGACATTTGAAAGGTTTCAAACACAACACCCTGACCAGAAAATGCAGCGTCACCATGAATAACTAACGGTACCACTAAATCACCGGCATTATCTTTGCGGCGGTCTTGTCTGGCACGTACGGAGCCTTCAACAACAGGAGACACAATTTCTAAGTGCGACGGGTTAAATGCCATCGACATGTGCAGCTCGCCACCAGGGGTTTTTACGTTAGAAGAAAAGCCCTGGTGGTATTTAACATCACCTGAGGTATCGACTAGCTTTTTACCTTCAAACTCTTCAAATAAATCGGCGGGTTTTTTACCAAAAATATTTACTAAGGTGTTGAGGCGGCCACGGTGGGCCATACCTAAAACAATCTCTTTAGCACCATAAGTACCCGCTCGTTTAACGAGCCCATCGAGCATCGGAATGAGACTTTCGCCCCCTTCTAGACCGAATCGTTTAGTACCTGGATATTTGCTATCAAGGTGTTTTTCTAACCCCTCTGCTGCCGTTAAACGCTCTAGCAACCCTAACTTAGCTTCTTTATTGTAAGTGGGCTTTGCACGCACACTTTCAATACGCTGTTGTAACCAGCTAATTTCATCGAGCTCTGTGATATGTGTTAATTCAGAACCGATAGAGCCGCAGTAGGTTTGTTCAAGGTCGGCAATGATATCTTTTAGGGTAGCAGTTTCTTTCCCTAGAAATAAATCACCGGTATGAAATGAAGCGTCTAAATCAGCTGCGGTTAAGCCATGGTAATGCAGATCGAGATAATCTACCGTAGCAGGAGGCCGTAACCCTAACGGATCAATTTTAGCTTTCATATGCCCGCGCGAGCGGTAGCGATGAATTAAACTCAGTACTTTAATCTGTTTATGATCTATATCGCCGGTCGCATTAGTACTCGTACTGGCTGCCGGGATTCGCTGTTTGCCTAGTTGCCTAAACTGTTCGCGGACCACTGAGTGGGGGGTATCTTGTGCACTAACGCCATCAATGCGAGGGAGCTGGTCAAAATAGCTGCGCCACTCCTCAGGAATGCCATTGGGGTCGTGTAAATAGGTATCGTACAACTCTTCTACATACGAAGCATTGCCACCAGAGATATGGCCCGTGCTCCATAGCAATTCCATAATGCTGTTTTGCGTTGTCAATTTGCTCACCGTAGTAAAGGTACAAGAAATGAACTGCGAGCAACACAGGGTTTTGCACTAAGTTCTCTACAAAGTCATCTAGGGAGCATTACACTCCGTAAAATAGCAATATTGGCACAACATCACTATTACTGATTATCGTAGAGATCCATTCTCAATTGCCGCTGCTTGCGACTCATATGTAATTACTCAGTTAATCAAACAACTTTTCAGTATACAAGTGCAGCTAGCGGGCAATAAACCTGTTAGCCAGCAGATGACTCAAAAAGAGTCCACTTCCTGCTATTCATTAGCCAAGTCAGACGTATGCCATCTGCGACTTACACAAATAACATATTACGTTCAGACGTTATTGTTGACAGCAAAAAACTGTCTGAGTAGGTCTATCAATACCTCTAGCGGGTATTATTGATAGCAAACTCTCTTTCGTAGTTATAGTTGGGATCGTAAGAATGGCAAACTCACACTACTCTGCGCTATTAGCTTATAGTATTAAATGCCACTTAAATTCTCCCTGTTGCTCTCTGTACTGATCTTTCAACAGCTTTTTTACTTCAACACCATACTTAAACGCACATGGTGCACAACTATAAAAGGACTAGCCCTTAAACAACATACTTCTTATATGTCCGATTGCCTTTGTAGGATTAAGACCTTTAGGGCATACAGACACACAATTTTGAATACTTTGACAGCGGAAAACACTAAAAGGATCGCTTAAATTCTCTAACCGTTTAGCGGTTGCCGTATCGCGACTATCCGCCAAAAAGCGGTATGATTGCAATAGCCCCGCCGGGCCAATAAATTTCTCAGGGTTCCACCAGAAAGAAGGACAGCTTGTTGAGCAACACGCACACAAAATACACTCATATAGGCCATCTAGCTTTTCGCGCTCTTGCGGTGACTGAAAGCGCTCAATTCCCTCAACTGGGGCATCATTTTGTAGGTACGGCTCAATTTTACGATACTGCTCATAGAACTGAGACATATCAATCACAAGGTCGCGCACTACAGGCAAACCTGGTAGTGGGCGTAAAATCAGCTTATTGCCCTTTACACACTCCGACAGAGGAGTAATACAGGCCAAACCATTTTTACCATTAATATTCATACCGTCAGAACCACACACACCTTCTCGGCAAGAGCGGCGAAACACTAGGCTGCCATCGCGAGCCTTTAGCATTTCCAGTACATCAAGCACCATATAGTCGCGGCCCTGAGTATCTAGCTCATAGGTTTGCATATGAGGCTCTTTGTCAGTCTCCGGATTGTAACGATAGATCTCTACTTGCAACATGGTCATATCTCCCGGGTTTAGTAAGTACGTGCTTTAGGTTGAAAAGTATCGACGGTAGTAGGCGTAAAGTTAACATCACGCTTGGTTACTTTTTTATCTTCAGGGAAGTAAAGTGAGTGGCATAACCAGTTTTCATCATCGCGCTCTTGGAAATCTTCACGAGCATGTGCACCGCGTGACTCTGTGCGTATTGCAGCAGGAATAGCCGTTGCCTCAGCAACTTCTAGTAAGTTTTGTAATTCCAGCGCTTCAATACGCGCGGTATTAAAGGCATTGGTTTTATCGTCAAAGGTAACATTACTAATGCGCTCACGCAGATCGGCAAGTTTTTTCACACCCTCATCCATAAAGTCGCCACGGCGGAATACACCAAAATGATTTTGCATGACTGTCTGCAACTCAGTGCGCAGTGCCGAGGAGCTCTCGCCACCGGTATTGCTGTTTACGCTATTTAAACGCGACATAGCCGCTTCAATATCGGATTCAGACGCCGCTCTATGCTCGATGCCCTCTTTTAATGCTTTTTCAATAAAGAGGCCAGAGGCGCGCCCAAATACGACCAAATCTAATAGCGAGTTACCGCCAAGGCGGTTAGCACCGTGTACTGATACACAAGCCGCTTCGCCACAGGCATAAAAACCATCAATAATTTGATCCTTACCATTGGCATCTTGCGTCAATGCTTGGCCATCAACATTAGTTGGAATACCACCCATCATATAGTGACACGTTGGCACAACAGGAATAGGCACTTTAACCGGGTCGGCACCGGCAAAGGTACGCGACAGTTCTAAAATACCAGGCAGGCGTGCATTGAGTGTTTCTTCACCGAGATGGTCGAGTTTCAAGAAAACGTGATCGCCGTTTTCACCACAACCGCGGCCTTCCAGGATCTCCATTACCATTGAACGGGCAACTACGTCACGCCCGGCAAGGTCTTTGGCATTCGGCGCATAGCGCTCCATAAAGCGCTCGCCATCTTTATTGACAAGATAACCACCTTCACCACGGCAACCCTCGGTAACTAATACACCCGCACCGTGAATACCAGTTGGGTGAAACTGCCACATTTCCATATCCTGCATAGGGAAACCAGCGCGAGTCGCCATACCGATGCCGTCACCGGTGTTAATGTGAGCGTTAGTGGTGGATGCATAAATACGCCCGGCACCACCGGTTGCGAAAACCGTTGCTTTAGATTTGATATGGACAACTTCGCCATCTTCAATATTAATAGCAATAACGCCTGTGACAACACCATCCTGGTTTTTCACCAGATCAACCGCGAACCACTCATTAAAAAAGACAGTATTGTTTTTAACATTGTTCTGATAAAGCGCATGCAATAGCGCGTGGCCGGTTCTATCAGCCGCTGCACAAGTACGCGCTGCCTGACCACCACGACCAAAGTCTTTTGATTGGCCACCAAATGGGCGTTGGTAAATACGCCCCTCTTCGGTGCGTGAAAAGGGCAAGCCCATATGTTCTAGTTCAAAAACCGCCTCAGGACCCACCGAGCACATATACTCAATGGCATCTTGATCACCGATATAATCAGAACCTTTTACCGTGTCATACATATGCCAGCGCCAATCATCCTGAGGGTCTGAGCTAGCAATTGAACAGGTAATGCCGCCTTGAGCCGACACGGTGTGAGACCGAGTGGGGAATACCTTAGTAACAACCGCCGTTTTAAAACCCGACTGGGCCATTTGTAGTGCAGCGCGCATACCCGCGCCACCGCCACCGACAACAATTCCATCAAACTCAACCGTTCTTATATCAGCCATGGTTTTTTATACTCCGCAAAAACGTCAATACTATACCGACCGGCATAGCCCCCAGCAGGGACGTAAATAGATGCCAGCTTGATAAACTAGCCCGTAGAAAATTTCGTGAACCACTCGTAATGCGCCCACAAGTGTCAAAAAGTACAGCGACAATGCCTACAAGAATGCCTACCAGCGATGAAAACAATGTACTGAAAAATAGAATAGTAAAAACAATAGAGGAAAGAATGACGTAAACGATGGGTCGCAGTAAGGAATGTTCAGCATGCATTGAGTGCTGTTTTTTCACCGTTATTATCACCTTGGTTACCGATTACCGTCGACATTCATGAAAATGTCAGACTAGTAAGGTAATTATGTCTATAATTTATTGAGATATGAGTGTTCGTATTAGAATAGGCAGTTCTAGAGCAATTTTCCAGCCACTTTCCAGTTACCACCTAGACGACGCGCGGAATTATAGTGATAGCGCGTCAAAATTACAAACCAAACTGAATAAATTCTTAGGTTTTTAGCTACTTGGAGTAGTTTCGGCCAATAATGAGCCAGTGAGCTTTTTAAAAGCCTGCCAAAACGCCAATTTGCGTCTATTAAGTTTTAACAAACTTTCTCTGATTAAGCCACTGGACCTTTGGCTATGACGCATAAAATATTCTTTGAATCACAATTACGCATTAGGATACGCCGGGGGCACTCGAACAGATCACGGGCTGAACAAAAAACAAACAAACACGACCTTCCGCACACTTTCGTTATCAATGCTAATTGCTATACTAAAGTGTGAAGTGAGTATAATTCTATTTGACAAACCTATCGCCTGACTTATAGATTAGCCACCTGATTTTTTATAACCTAGGTTATATTCATTGGAATTGATGCCATTTTTGAATGTAGTTTGGGCTATATCAATACAGAGCCTGTCCTGTTGCACTGACTCCTCAACGAGTTATTAACGAGGCTTAATTTTCAACCTGACAAAGGAGTTAGTATGACTGATAAGATTGCTAAACTTACGGTCGACGGTCTACCAGAACCTATTGAATTACCGATACTTTCCGGAAATGTAGGACCTGACGTGATCGATGTACGAGGCCTACTTGCCAAGGGTTATTTCACTTACGATCCCGGTTTTCTTTCAACAGCTGCATGTGAATCTGAAATTTCTTATATCGATGGAAATAAAGGTACGCTACTACATAGAGGCTACCCTATCGAGCAGCTTGCAGAGCATTCGGATTATTTGGAAACCTGCTACTTAATGCTCAATGGCGAGCTACCTAATAAGGATGAAAAGAAAGATTTCGTCGACACCATTACCAATCACACAATGGTGCACGAAGCGATGTCACGCTTTTTCCGCGGATTCCACCACGACGCACACCCAATGGCGATGCTATGTGGTGCTGTTGGCGCACTTTCAGCGTTTTATCATGACTCAATTGATATTAATAACCCTGAGCATCGAGCAATTTCTGCTCATAGATTGATCGCTAAAATGCCAACATTGGCTGCAATGTGCTATAAGCATCACGCTGGCCAGCCATTTATGTACCCGAATAATAAAATGTCTTATGCCGAAAACTTTTTACATATGACATTTGGTACACCTTGCGACGATCCGTATGTTAACCCTGTTATTGCGCGCGCAATGGACAAAATCTTCCTATTACATGCCGATCACGAGCAAAATGCCTCGACATCGACAGTGAGACTCGCCGGTTCTTCCGGGGCAAATCCATTTGCCTGTATCGCCTCTGGTATTACAGCTTTATGGGGACCTGCTCACGGCGGCGCCAACGAAGCAGTATTAAATATGCTGGAAGAAATTGGCAGCGTTGACAATATCGATAAGTATGTGAAGAAAGCGAAAGACAAACAAGATCCTTTCCGCTTAATGGGTTTTGGTCATCGTGTATACAAAAACTTTGACCCTCGCGCCAAAGTGATGAAGCAAACCTGTGATGAAGTACTTGCAGAGCTAGGGTTAGAGAATGACCCGCTATTAGCAATCGCCAAACGCCTTGAGCAGATAGCGCTAGAAGATGACTACTTTGTTAAGAAGAAGCTCTACCCTAACGTTGACTTCTACTCAGGTATCATCATGAAAGCAATCGGTATTCCTACTGATATGTTTACCGTTATCTTTGCAACGGGTCGAACGGTTGGCTGGATTGCTCACTGGAATGAAATGATCAGTGGCAGCTATAAAATTGGTCGCCCTCGTCAGTTGTATACCGGTTATGATACTCGCGATTACAAACCGATGGATAAACGTTAAGCTACGCTTAACGCCAATCATAAAAAGGGCCTTAAGGGCCCTTTTTTATTGCCACTCTTGTTGCATACGTGAGTGTAGTGAGCGCCACTGTGGCAAGCTCTTCATCGCGTCTCCGCGCAGCTCTTTCCCTCTGGACTTTGCCAACCACAACCCGTCACCATTAAAACTATAGATAGGCAATAAGTCTTTGCGTTTAGACGCCGGTAAAATCGTTTTATTAATATTGTCCAAAATTAATGGTTCAGCCCCCGGTGATGGATAATAGGCCAATACCATATGAGCCAAATTATAATCGAGCGCTTTAACATAGGTGATACGCAATTTTGAGGTTTTTACGCCCGTATCTTTTAGTGAAAAATATTTACCAATTGAAAAATCTTCACAGTCACCACCATTGGTCGCGAGCGTCTCGATAGGCGTTGCCCAGTAATCCTCGACACCCCAGTGCTTATCATCAAAAACCCACTGTATTTTGTTAAAGAAATTATTGGCATCACGCATTTTAATTGCATCGACCAGCTCTGGGTCCTCGGCCAGTTGATTCAAAAGATCACGCCAGGCTGATATGCGCAAACTGGCATCAGCACCGTAGCGTTTTTTAATATTTTCGAGCATATCATCATTAATATTTCGATAGCTTGCCGCAGCACCGGCATAGGCCGCACTTGTGAGTAATATCACAAATAGCCAGCACGCTGAGCTTTTAGCCGATAGAGAAGAAAATAAATTACATCGCATGCCATTTAGTATAGACAAGGATAGACGTATGAGTAGCCTAGCGATAAATAAACTAACTGTCTGTCTGTTGCTATTGAGTAAAACAGTAGGCTAGACACAACACTTATAATTGTTGCAATTCTATGGCTAAATGGTCAACCAGTGCCCTCACCCGTGTCGATAAATGGCGTCGATAAGGATAGATAGCATATACCCCGAAGTCATGCAGTTCATGCTCTGCAAATAACACCTGTAATCTACCGGCTTGTACATCCTGGCTCACTGCATAAAGTGCACACATTCCAACACCAACACCGGCGAGGATCATTTGCCTAGCCGCCTCGGGGGTATTGGCCTGAAAGGGGCCATCTACAGCAACACTCTGTTTAATGCCATCGATGTTGAAAGACCAATGCCGAGGGTCAGTGTAGTTGGTATCAATAATACAGGAGTGGTTAACTAAGTCCGACGGTGTATTCAGTGGCGCATGAGTCGCTAGATAATCAGGTGTTGCACATATCACCACACGCATAGACGTTAGCTTTTTAGCCACCATCGTTGAATCGGTTAATGCACTGATACGCAAACCCAGATCATACCCCTCTTCAACTAATGCCACTTTGCGGTTGGTTAGGTTTAAATCCAGACGAATCTCAGGATAACGCTGTAGAAAACGCGCCAACGCAGGAGCTACGGTAGTATCACCAAATGTCGTTGGGGCGGTCATGCGTATACGCCCTTTCGGTGCTCTATGCTGCTGCATAACCGTCGCATCCAGTTCATCAAATTGACTAATAACATCAATACAACGATCGAGATACGCCCGGCCTGTATCATTTAACACAACGCTGCGGGTAGTGCGATCAAATAGCTGCACACTCAAACGCTCTTCGAGATGCCTCACATACTTACTCGCAGATTGAACCGTACAACCCACCTGCTTAGCCGCTGCTGTAAATGAGCCCGTTTTGGCGACAGCAACAAAAATACGCATGGTTTCAATTGAATCCATTATTATCACCAAAAAAGATAAAGTGTTTCTCAATTATAACCATTTATCTTCTTTTTGTTTAGCAATACAGTGAGCATCCGCATTAATAATCAATATAACAACATAGGGTACCAATATGAAACTATACGACTTAACACTTTCAGGACACGCCCATCGTGCCCGACTTGCGGCCAGCTTAATGGGCGTAGAGGTTGATATAATGCCTGTGGATTTTATGGCCGGTGAGCATAAACAGCCCGCATTTTTAGCCAAAAACCCCTTTGGACAAGTACCGGTATTGGAAGATGGCGATATCACTATTACAGATTCAAATGCGATTTTGGTCTACTTGGCTAAAAAGTATGACACCAGTAATCAGTGGCTACCCAATGACCCCCAGCAGGCTGCTGAGGTGCAAACATGGCTCTCTAAAGCGGCTAATGAACTAGCCCACGGCCCTGCTGCCGCGCGCTTAGTCGCTGTCTTTCATGCCCCCCTTGATTTAGCCACTACCCAGCAAAAAGCCAATGATTTATTGGCCATCTTTAACCAACATTTAAGTGGGCGTGACTGGTTTGTTGGCCAGCATCCAACTGTAGCGGATATCGCACAGTACAGCTATATCGCACATGTACCCGAAGGTGGTGTCGATTTATCTCTTTACTCTAACATTAAAGCATGGATAAAACGCTTTGAAGCGTTGCCGGGCTTCACCCCAATGCCAGAAACAGATACCGCCGAAAAAGCGGCAATTAGTGCGTAACACAAACACAGTGCAACAAGAATGAGTGGGAATAAAACACTCATTCTTGCCCAGCACTATAGATAGATAGGTTGGCCCGCCCCATGACACACTCAAACTCACCTCAAACCCCCTTTCACAGCGGTGAGATAGCGCTACAACAGCGCCTAGGCGTACATGAGCGCACAGATGCGCTAGGACGGCGGATGATCAGAGACTATATGCCTGAGCAACACCGTTTGCTCTATACACAACTACCTTATCTATTTATAGGCCACAGAGATACCCATGGAAGACCTTGGGCATCCATTGTCGTCAACTTGACAGGCCATTTAGTTCAATCGCCTGATGCACAGACCCTGCGCATCAATAAAGCTGCCCTACTGCCTTTTGATCCACTGGCACAGAACCTGACAACAAAGGCTCATGTTGGCGTATTAGGGCTTGAATTAAGTTCAAGGCGGCGCAATCGGCTGTCAGGCACAATCAGTCATAACAGTGACTCATTGTTTGAGATTAACGTTAATCAAACCTTTGGCAATTGCCCCCAGTATATACAAACACGCACCCTTATTGATTCGCCCAAGCGCGCACAGCCCGCTCCAGAACTGAAAACAATGCACCAGCTTGATCAAGCGGCCATCACATTAATCGAAAACAGCGATACCTTTTTTGTCGCTAGCTACTACGATGATGGTAGCGGGCAACACAGTAACGGCACAGATATCTCACACCGTGGTGGCAGGCCCGGCTTTGTGCGGCTCAATGCCGATGGCAGCCTGACAATCCCGGATTATTCTGGCAACAACTACTTTAATACGCTCGGCAATATTGAAAGCAACCAGCGGGCAGGTTTACTGTTTATTGATTTTTCTTCAGGCCATATTTTAAGCATGACCGGTAGTGCAACGCTCTTATGGGATAGCGATGAACATTGCTCTTTTAAAGGGGCACAACGCTTATGGCAATTTCAACCCGAAGCCATTCGCTGGATAAACTACGCACTCCCCATACAGTGGTCCTTTGAGCAATACTCCCCTAGCAGCCTATTGACCGGCACTTGGGGTGAAGTGGCGTTAGAGCAATTAGAGCTACAATCAACGTTACAATCAGAACGACAATCAGAGCGACAATCAGAGCGACAATCAGAGCGACAATGGCACCAGCTAGTGGTGGCGCGTAGTGTCGCTGAAAACAGTACAATACGTTCGCTCTACCTCACCGCTCCCGCAGGCAGCAACCTCACATTTGCAGCAGGGCAATTTCTACCGATAAAGATAAATATCGATGGTCGCGAAGTAACTCGCACCTATACCCTGTCGAGCCGACCTGATGACACACACTATCGCATTAGCGTTAAGCATGATACACACGGCATTGTGTCATCGTACTTACACCGCGCACTAAAAGTAGGCGACACACTACTCGCCCAGCAACCGCAGGGGCACTTTGTATTTAGAGGATCTAAACCCAGCGTATTATTAGCCGCCGGTATTGGCATTACCCCTTTGCTATCAATGGTAAAACAGGTATTTACCCACGCAACACAGACCGCTACCCATCAGGCGGTAATACTGATTGTGCAAATACGTAATCAAGCAGAGCAAAGCTTTAAAGATGAACTTGAAACACTAGAAAACCACAGCCAAGGTTTATTGAGAGTCATATGGGTCATGAGTCAACCAGAGGCACACCTACAAGCAGGCATTGACTTTCACACCAAAGGCCACCTCTCGAAAACACTGCTACAACAGCTGCTGCCGCTCGATGATTATCAATTCTATCTCTGTGGCCCAGCAGGGTTTATGCAAAAGGGCTACCAGTTAGCGACCGAACTGGGTGTGAGTGATGATAATATATACGCCGAAGCCTTTGGCCCTGCGGCGCTACAACGCAACGCATTATTAACCCAACCCGCCCCTCTTAGAGAAAGCACTGCCCAAAATGCAGTTGTCGTTTTTGAGAACACCAATACCACTGCAACATGGTCAAGTGCCGAAGGGACTTTGTTGGATTTTGCCGAAGCCAAAGGGATAACCGTACCATCGAGCTGCCGTCAGGGCCAATGCGGTGCCTGTAAGACTAAAATTATTGACGGTGAGGTCATACACACCGTAGAGCCGCGCTACCCCCATGCCGATAATGAAGCGCTATTGTGTTGCGCAATGCCGGCGGCTAAGACCGTGGTGACAACCTCGACACCAGGGCAGCTAGTGCTTGCGCTATAGTCTTTTTACCCTTTATTGACTATTGTTTAGATGCCCATAACGCCAGTTTATGCTTCATCGTTTTCTGCGAGATTTGATCCTCTGGGACGGGCTGAATAACCTTATCGTGCACTAATAAGCGGTAAATGTATTCGATTTTTTCCGCGGCTGAATCGGTCGCCTCAAACTCAACCACACCGCGTGTTTCACCGTATTTAACACCGTCTTCGATGGCTTTTTTCAGCATTTCCTTTTCATTTTTTAATTTTTTCATTGGCAGTTATTCCCAAGGTAGCGCTCCGATTACGTCACTCGATGATAGTGGCGCTTAGCGTTGAACAATGACTATAACAACACCCGAACAGGCACACAAGATGGAAATTGAGCGCTGGCCCTATCATCTGCCGTGTGGCACAGTCGCTACAATCGCTGTCACTGCCTAAGGTTATATCGAGCAACCCAAATGCAGTGACAGCAGCAAAAGTACCTATTAAGGCTTAATACCAATCCTTAAAACCAATGTTTAATCTAAAAACGTGCAGCAACGCTCAAACGAATATCGCGCCCAGCTTCTGGCGAGCCTGAGATACTCTCATAGCCTGCATTAGAGCGAAAATCTTCAACGCTGCCATGATCGAGATACTGTTTATTGAACAGATTTTTAACCGCTAGGCTGACACTAATGCGATCATCCCCCATAGGTAACCAACGCGCATATAAATCGTGAACACTGTAGCCTGGCTTATCGACACTGAGCTGATCACCCGCTACTTCGATGTCGATACCGTGAATACCCCTGACAAACTCCCCACTCCAGCCGGCAATAAAACGCTCACTAAATCGATAATTAATATCAAGTACTAGTGTATCACCCGTCGAGATCGCCGAAGAGCTATACACATAACGCGTAGCAATATCGCCATCAACGGTAGTATCTGCACTGTGAAAACTCGCCTCAATTGACAATTTATCCCAGCGATAATCACCGCGTATAAAGTATCCATCAGATTTAATATCATCATCGAGATTCTCCGACAGATCCGCAAAAGGCGTTAGGCCACCAATGGGATCTTTGATAGTAGAGCGGTAAAAACCGACAGCAAAATTAAAATTGTCGCCATAAAAATCTAAACCAAGCTCAATATTTTTTGCCCGCTCTGCTTTTAAATTAGATACATTAGTAGAGGTTGAGACCTTGAATGAATCTTTTACCTCAGGCCCGCGTAACGCTTGAGCATAACCGGCGCTGACACTAAACCCAGGAACGACCTCATAGTTAGCGCTAAGATTGGGAGAAAATCCTTGGTCGGCAATATCTTGCCCCTCGACATCATCAAGCTCGTAATCATCAAAGCGCAGCCCCGTTGATACCGTTAACTGCTTATTTAATGCGATGACATCTTGAATATAAATACCTTTAATCTTTCCTGTCTCTTCAAAATAAGACGGATTAAAATCGACATCATTAAGGCTGCTTTTATCATCGCGATAATTCACACCATAAACCAGTTTGTGGTTAGCAATAATACTGGTGTTTTGCAGTGTCGCGCCGATAGTACGTACCGCGCCATCAAACGCTGTTCCGCGAAATTCGCGCTCTTGCTCTTGCTTTGTGTGATATACATTTAATGACACATCGACTAAGTTATTATCCTCTGCGTTAAAGCCATAATTTAAAATCGCCGTTTTACGGGTGCCTTCGGTAGGCTCTGCCACATTGCGACGGCTAAGAATTAACTCTGGCCGATAGAGAATATCACCCTCTTCTTTTAAATCTTCATAGCTCAATGATAAGTACTGTTCATCACTGATATTGGCAACAACCTTCGCATAACCCACCGAGTTTTCTGACTCTGTGCCAATGATTTCATCGCCATTACCATCGTCGAGGTTATCTAAATCAGAGCCTGAAACATGCACCATTGCACTGAAAATACCCTTGCTGTCTCGCCCAAAAACCGTTGCATTGGTTTTATAGTCACCACCATTACTGAGATACCCTACTTTCACGAGGGCACCAATATTCTCACCTGGCTTGAGTAAATCTTCCGGGTCTTTTGTGGTAAAGCGTACCGAACCACCCAATGCACCGGGACCTGCGGTTGCACTACCAGCACCGGCCTCAACTTCTACGCGCTTTAGCAGTTCAGGCTCAATGGTTATACGCCCAGCGTGATGAAATACAGCGCCTGCCTGCTCTGCACCATCAACAGAGATATTTAATAAATCTTCACCGATATTGCGCACATAAATTTTTTGGCCCATCGAGACAGAACCGCCCACACTCACACTAGGTTGCTTGCGAAAGACATCACTTAAATCCTGAGCCTGAATAGCCTCTAAAGTATCAGCAGTGACCACCTCATCTAACCCACTGGTTGCCTGTCCAACCACTGAAATCATGCCGAGAGAAGAGTGCTTTTGCGGTGTATTTTGCTCTGCAAATACCGGTGAACCTGAACAAATACTAGCGATTAACGCTGGCAATGCCATGTGCTTAAAAGGAAGATTATGTGTAAGTGGAGATTTCATGCTACATACCAATGATAATGATTTTCATTACATTATCGTTATCGGAGTAAATGATGTGAACCTTTTTTACAACTGTTACGCTTTCTGGGGCAATTCAATAATCATATGCAAGCCCGCTGGTGAATCTGCATTCTCTTGGTAGTGGTTTCGTGCATAGATATACCCGCCTACAGCTGCTATTTGTCGTTGCGCCAGTGCCAACCCCAAACCAAAACCGCCACGTTTTTTACCCTCATAGACACCACTGCCTTCACTGTGATTTAGCCGCGATTTATCAACTTGAAAAAATGGCCTAAAAATATCATTGAGCAAACCTACCGGCACACCGGGGCCATGGTCTTTTACATCAATCACGATAAGTGACGCCTGCTTGGTCAACGAAATAACCACCTGTCCTAAATTATCTGTATGACGCAGTGCATTGCGAATTATATTTTCTAGCGCCTGCCCTAACGCACGCTGGCTACTGTGTTGCAATATCGCCTGTTCAGGTAGTTCTGTGCGTAAAATGCGCTCAGGGTACTCAAAACTGGCATCCTCACAAATCACAGAGATAAGCTCAACCAAGTCAAAATCTTCTTTATTCAAACACGGCTTTTCATTATTAAGCCACGCCAGTGTCAGTACGTCCTCTACTAGCTCTCGCATCGTTGCCGCTTCATAGCGTAGGCGAGACAGCGCTTTTTCAGGGTGAATATTGTGCTCAATGCAATCTACCGCCATATCAATGCGCGCAAGCGGTGTGCGCACCTCATGGGACAAATCAGCCAACAATTGACGCTGGGTGAGTATGAGGGCACCAGTGCGCTCAGCCATTTCATCGAAGGTATGTGCCAGTGTTGTCAACTCATCATCGCGGCGCCCAAGGGCCGCCTTTACACGCACATCAAAATTGCCATTGCTGAATTGTTGGGTCGCTTTTTTAAGTTTTTGTAACGGTGCCATAAAGTGCCGATAAAGCACTAACGATAAGAAGCACAACAAAATAAAGGGCAAACCTATTTGCAACAATAAGTGAACATAAGGTAGGTATATACCTGGACGCATTCGTTGCGGCAGGCGAATCAAAAAATGGGTATATCCATCACTAAAAGGGATATCCATAATTGGGTTTTCTTTAAAGTAGAGGTGAATTTTCCACTCGATGCTGCGCCCAAGGAGAAACCCCTTAACAAACTGCTTGGGTAGACGACCCTTAGCAAGGGGCTTGATACTGGTAGTAACCACACCCGCCCAAGTTTGTTCGCGCTCTTGTAAACTAAGCAGCCAACTCGCCAATGCCGCCTGCCCTTGGCTGTTTAATATGGCTTCGGCTTCTTGGCCATAAGCTTTCAATTGCTGCTGGTGCTCAAGGGCAATAAAGCTCATGTACTGCTCTGTTTGCTGGACAACTCTATCAACTATCCAAAAGAGCAATACAGCACCAACGCCGACAATCCAGCATAGCTTCCACAATAACTTGTTTTTCATGCAAAGCGATAGCCTTTGCCATGAACGGTAACAAAGCGCTCAGCAGCCATACCGGCATCAATCAGTTTTTTGCGAACACGGCTTAAATGCATATCTAGGCTGCGGTCATAGCGACTAAATGCGCGCTTTAATACCACTTGAGACAAATAGGGCTTACTGATAATTTCGCTGCGATTTTCAACCAACACCCACAATAGGCGAAACTGTATAGGCGTTAGGGCTACGGTTTGGTTGTCATAGATAACCTGCTGTTGGCGACGGCAAAGAGATAAGCCATCAATCTGTAGATTATGTTGCTGTACGCTATTGTCTTCACGCCCGCGTGAACGCCGCAACAAAGCATCGATGCGCAATTGCATTTCAGTGAAATTAAACGGTTTAGGTAAATAATCATCTGCACCTTGGCTGTAACCTGCAATCCGCTCTTCCTCGGCACCGCAGGCAGTTAACATCATAACCGGGGTCTCGCACACTTTACGTAACCGATTGAGTACCGACAAACCATCGAGTGCGGGCAAGAGCCTATCTAGCAGTACCAAATCAACATGTTTATTTAAGGCCGTAAGCAACCCCTGCTGGCCATCGTGGCATTGATCAATAGTAAAGCCACGTTTGCGCAGCAAATCAGCTAGCTGGTCATTGAGCGTCACGTCATCTTCAATAATCACAATGTGTGCGGGTTTCATTAATGTTTCTCAGTGTAGTATTGACCCGAGTGAGTTATTGCAAAAAACCAATAACATAACAGACTCAGCAGACGATAATGTTGTCTATACAGAAAGCTCGAAGCCAACAAGCTAGCAATCGTGCGTTAATGAGGCGTCAGGGGCATGTCAAAGATACCAATGATAATGATTTTCATTTTAAATATCAATAGATGAAATTTTGTGCGCCAACAGGATAATAAAGCACACCTTAGCGATCAACTTAGTCTGTGGTGAATGTAAATGTGAATACGCGGCTGTTACTTCGCAGGTACACGTATCAATACCTTACTAATAACGCTCGTTAGTGGCTGCCAGCCCAATGTTGTTGTCGTTGTACTCAGCAGCGTATTATCACCGCGCAACAACAGCCCTTTGTGCTCGCTAACATCAATCACACGCTTGATAATTGTCTTATAAACCGGGTGTTCTGTCACAATAACATCGCCACATTGATAGCGCATATGTGCTTTATGCCACCCGATAACATAGTCGTTATGCTGAAAACAAGGTGACATACTGTCACCTTGTACTTTGTGTAAACAAAACTTCATCACAAGGCTTAGCCGTCCAGCTTAGGGTAAACCACTGATTCACTAGGTGGGTAAGGGCAAGTAGCCGAAAAAGTAGCTACTTTTTTAGTTGCCCAGAATGCGCTGGCAAACTCATTGACAAGCGTTAACAATTGCTCGGCCTTGCTGCGCTCTATGGTTTGCTTACACGCCGATGCAGTGAGCATAATATTGTGTACAAGCGTGTGAACATCTGGAAACTGATCAAACTGAGGTTGCTTAAAGTAATCACCCCAGATAATACGCACCTCATCTTTTACCTTAGCAGCATGAATTTCCTTTTCTCGCACTAAGCGTGATAATTGTGCGTGATCGGCTATCGTTAACTGCTCTTTTTGATCAAGCTCATTAATCAGATCGATAAATCGAATAACACTGAGCACCGCTATTTGCGCGGTGCTGGGGTCATAAATTTTACACGGAATATCACAATGGGCTGAGGCACGTTTAACAGTAAACAAACTATCGTAGGCTTTAATGAGTGAATAAATCATTAGGATTTTTTCCCTTTTTCTGATGAGCGAGATGATCGTTTAGTGTTACTAAAGTAACGCAGAGCCACCGTTGCAATGGCCATCAACACTAAATAAGTGATCGTATAATCAAAAATATTGCTTTCATGGGTGTGCTCAACAACACCGGGATGGCTGTAGACTACTGTACTGCACAATAGTAGGCAGCAAGTGATTAAAAATTTATTAAAAAGTACTGCGATCATTATTATAGGCCTCGGTTAAGTATTTTGGTTGGGGTATGTAATCAGGCGGCGCGGCTCCCCCTTTGATATTATAGCGCTGCAAATTGCTTAACAATGCAGTGTATGATTGTTTTAAACCATGCAGTAATGCTCGCTTTCGTTTAACATCGGGGAGATCTTTATCAAGCTGTGTAAGAATATAATCATAAATTGAACGCAGCTCTTTTTCAGCCATAGCCGGATTATCTTCACGCAAATATAAATCCGCAAGATTGTGGTAGCTCACCACTAAAGCAGCCACTGATTGCTCTGGATTAAACCAGTGCTCAAACAATACGTGCGCTCGCGATTTTGCCGATTGATAATGCGTCATTGCCGTTAATAATTGGCGCTCATCAAAACATTGATTACCCAGCATGATATGCTGTTTCCACTGTTCCATTAAATCACCTCAATAATAAAACGGTATCTATTAAAGCCCGCCACGGGTTAATCCTTGCGGATTTAATAAGCGTTCCAATTCTTCACGTGAAAAATCAGTATTCTCAAGTGCAACGTCAATAACAGCTCGCCCTTCACGGTAGGCTTGTTTGGCAATACCAGCTGCTTTTGCATAGCCAATAATAGGGTTGAGAGCAGTCACTAAAATAGGGTTTCGATGTAACGGTTGCGAAAGGTTTTTCTCGTTAACCTCAAAACTACTAATGGCTTTATCGGCCAATAATCGACTACTATTACTTAGCAGCTCAATACTATCGAGTAAATTAAGGGCCACCACTGGCAGCATCACATTGAGTTCAAAATTGCCCGACTGACCCGCAACAGTAATAGTGGCATCATTGCCAATCACCTGTGCGGCAACCATTGCAACAGCCTCAGGAATCACTGGGTTAACCTTACCAGGCATAATTGAAGAGCCCGGCTGTAGTGCCTCTAGTGTGATTTCACCAAGGCCCGCTAGGGGGCCAGAGTTCATCCAGCGTAAATCATTGGCAATTTTCATCATGGAAACTGCTGTTGCTTTTAAATGACCCGACAACACTACTGCCGTATCTTGTGAACCCATTAATGCAAAATAATGCTCAGCCGGTGTAAATGTAATACCCGTTAAGGCTGTTAATTGTTGATTAAATGTTAAAGCAAAGTCGGCGTGTGCATTAATACCTGTACCAACGGCAGTGCCCCCTTGAGCGAGTGTTTGCAGGCTCGGTTGCAAGGCTTGTAAGTGGCGACTATTTTGACGTACCTGCTCTGCCCAACCCGTTAGCGACTGATCCATTCGCACCGGCATTGCATCCATTAAATGTGTGCGCCCTGTTTTGCAATAGCCCGTTAAAGTCGCCGCCTTTTTTTCAATAACATCACTTAGATGTACCAAGGCAGGCAATAGTGTTTTCTCAAGCGCTAATGCCGCACTCACATGTATTGCGCTAGGTATGACATCGTTACTGCTTTGCCCAAAGTTTACATGGTCATTCGCACCAACAGGCTCACCCAAATATTGACTGGCCAGTGTTGCAATCACTTCGTTGGCGTTCATATTGGAACTTGTACCGGAACCCGTTTGAAAGACATCAACGGGGAAATGCTGCATGAGATTATCATCTTCAAGCAGTGTATTACACGCGCGCTCAATCGCATTTGCCTGCTCGGCACTGATACACTTCAACTGACCGTTCGCACGTGCAGCGGCAGCTTTAACCAGTATTAACGCTCGAATAAACGCAACCGGCATGGCACGTGCACTAATCGGAAAATTGTTCACCGCACGTTGAGTTTGTGCACCATACAAGGCATTACTGGGTACTTCCAGCTCACCCATACTGTCTGTCTCGATTCTGGTTGTAGTCATCATTGTGTCCCCTTAAATCTAGTGATATTCAGTAGTGCTACGATCAATTGCGCCGTGACCAATTGTGCTATTAGCTCAACAATAATTCGTGAGTTTGCATCATGTCTGCCACCTAGAAGATTCTGCCCTCAGCAATGAGCTATCGATGTCATCACAAACTCAGAAAAGTACGATAGAAAAATACTATAAAAAAAATTGGCTAAAAGTAGCCAGCTCATAATACAGTTGCCGGACCTGACGTTTATCAGCCGCAGTTTTAGCCAGTCGCTGTATCCAGAACAAGGGCTCATAAATGTGATCAAGACAAATACAACGCCAATGGTAATCGATATACGTATCGCAAATAGTATCGAGCAACGTAGTAAATGTGCGTAAATAAATAATCTTTTTATCAGCCTCACTCTGCCCATTGGCATAGGCTTTAGCTAATTGAAAATAACGCTTAATAGGTGGCGGAGAATTAGATTGCCCCTGCTTGATCGCGATGGCTAATGTGTCAAGTTCAGTGATGAAAGCGTGTTGCATTGCGCACCAAATCAAATGATAATAATTATCATTATTGTTTGATTTTTACTGACTGTCAAGTGCTTTCACAACCGCACGTGACATGCAACACACCCGAGTATTTGATTAATGCCGCGTTTGCTCTGCATTAGCGCCTGCGGAAAACAGTGTGTGCATCCAAAGATCCACTTCATTAAGCGGTGTAAATGCAACATCGGTTAAAGGCGTCAGTAGTGTGTCTAACGGTTGCTGCGCGCCATGCTCTTTTAACGCATCTTTGACCATCGCAATAAATAGCGGGAGATCACTAGGGTATGTGCTCTTTCTAAGACTGTAGGCAAACTCTGTCGCTGTGCGTACATAACGTTCAACACTGTCATTAGATGCCGACTCATGCCGCAATAATATAGTGGCTACTTCAAAGGCATTGCCGTGCATTAAAAACATGTCATTCCACGCCATCTGATCAAATTTTTCACGCGCAAGCAGCATTAACCGGTTCCACATGGCATCCGCATATTGAGGTGACTCAACCAGCTTTGTCCGGTGTTTCATACACAAAAAAACCATCTTCATCAACACAAACCCCTAACAGATGCTGTTTAAAAAAGGTGCTAACAAGCCACCTGTAATTGTTCAAACTCTTCAGCGACCAATGCAACCCATTGCTCAACACGCTGATCGGTCAATTCAATTTGCTGATCTTCATCGATGGCTAAACCGCAAAAAAAGCGTTTATCGTCATTTGCCGCCAGCGATGCTTCAAAGTCATAGCTTTCAGTTGACCACTGGCCAATAACTGTTGCTCCGGCTTTAAGTACTCGCTCATTCAACCACCCCATCGCATCGACAAAGTAATCACCATAGCCACGCTGATCACCCAAACCATAAAGTGCCACTGTTTTTCCGTTGAGGTTAGTGGCAAGAATTTCACTTTCAAAGTCTTCCCAGTCCTCTTGGATACCACCGAAATCCCACGTGGGAATTCCCATAATAATCACATCAAATGCTTCTATCGCAGCCGACGACGCCTCTGTAACATTGAGCATTTCAACAGGGCAGCCGTAATTGGCCAATGCGGCGGCTATTTTGTCGCCGACCTCTTCGGTATTACCAGTATCAGTGCCAAACACTAAACCGACACTCACGGTACTTAACACACTCATTGTCGCTACTCCTTTAAAACAGCATCAAAAGTTTCTAATTGTGGGTGCCCCAAATAAGTCCCTTTGGGCGCGCTGGCTTGTGCATGCGCTTTACGAAAGTGATCTGATTCTGTCCATGCTTCAAAGGCATCACGCGATGCCCAGATCGTGTGCGATGCATAAAGCGTGTATTCATCAACACTGGGGCCTTTTAGTAGTGAGAATGACTGAAACCCAGGCACTTCACTTAAATAGGTATCTCGCTCGCGCCAAATTTTTTCAAAACCCTCTTCAAAACCCGGCGCAATTTTAAAACGGTTCATGGCTAAAAACATATCGAATATCCTCTTATAAATTACATTCAGTAATGGCGTAGACTAGTTAAAAACAACCAGCCGCTCTAGTGCTGGATGATATTCTACACTAATTGGCGTATTGTAAACCCTTGAGAGGGTTTCACTGGTTAGCACATGCTCAACAGTGCCTTTACTGACTACCCTACCGGCTTCAAGCAATATAATTTCATCGGCAAAACGGGCAGCTAAATTCACATCGTGCACAATAATAAATACACCTGCGCCTTTTTTTGCAGCCTTGCGTGCCAAATTCAGCACGTCTATACTGTGTGCTAGATCTAAACTTGAGGTTGGTTCATCCAATAATAAATAACAAGGTTGTGTATTATTTTCAGGCCGCCAAAGTTGCAATAGTGCGCGGGCAAACTGTACGCGCTGTTGTTCACCACCTGATAGCGCATTAAATTTACGCCCTTTAAAATCGGCAATATTACACTCGATCATGACCGACTCAAGAGCCGCGCGTTTAAGGGCATCATCGGGCCTCCCCCAAGCCCGAGACGCCGCATAAACCCAACCCATTTCAAGAATATCTTCAACAAAAAAATCAAATACAACATGAACTGACTGCATCATCACACTGCGCAACTGAGCTTGGGCTTGTAGTGTGATTTCCTGTAACACTGAGCCATTGATAGTGACCTCGCCGCTATATGGAAGAAGATCCCCCGCTAACAACCGCAGCAAAGTCGACTTACCCGCGCCATTAGGCCCTAACAATACAGTGACCCGCCCCGGCACTATATTGATTGACACATTGCGCACAACGGGCGTGCTATCGTACTGCCATGTTACAGCGGTAGTCGATAATGTCATTGTGGCCGCACCCGCGTAATTAACCATAGAAAAAAAGGTGCTCCCAGTGCACTGGTCACCAGACCAACAGGCAGCTCGGCAGGAACAATAATAATGCGCGACACAAGGTCTGCAATAACCATTAAGGTTGCCCCTAACAACATTGAGCCTGGCAGTACTAAACGGTGATTAACGCCACCGAGTAGCCGCACAATATGCGGCACTATTAAACCCACAAAATTAATAATGCCTGACAAAGCAACACTCGCACCAATGGCAACCGCGGTCGATAGAATAATACAACGCTTTAATTGCTTTACATCAACGCCTAAATACTGTGCCTGCTGCTCACCTAATTGCAGCAAATCAAGTTTGCGCACCTGGTATAGCAATGCAACAATAGCGGCACTAATTAATGCCAATATCGGGATCACTGTAGGCCACGTTGCCTTACCAAAGCTTCCCATCATCCAGAACACCAATGTACGCAGCTGTGTATCATCACTTAAATATTCAAATGCACCAATACCCACTATGCTCATTGCATTAATAGCAATACCGATCAGTAGCATAGTGACAACACTGAAATTGCCGTAGCGGTTGGCAAAAAAATACAGCAACAGCGTTACAATAGCAGCACCACTAATCGCCGCTAACGGCAATAAATAGGGTAGCAACCACACACTGGTGACAATATTGCCACCAACAACAATCATCGCTATTGCACCTAATGCCGCACCACTGGATACGCCGACGAGCCCGGGGTCTGCTAGCGGGTTGCGAAACAATCCTTGCAAGGCGGCACCAGCAATACCCAAAGCAGCACCAACAAATACAGCTAGCACAATGCGCGGGCTGCGAATATCACTCAGTACACGCCACTCTAATTCACTGATTGCACTACCATTAAGCATTGCCAAAAAAGAAATAGACACCGCACCTGTAGCCAATGCAATCACGACAGACAGCACCAACACCGTACTCAACAGCAAAATAAATACTACCGTTTTATCAACACCATTTAATGGTAATAGCTGTTTAACGATCGAATGGGTATTAATAATCAGCTCCCCACTTTCACAGGCGTTTGTGTATCTATAGTGGAGCGTTGATTTAACACGCGTGTTTTTTGCAACTGCTGTAGCACTGTTTCGGCTGTTGTCAATGTTCTTGGGCTAAATCCAAGCATGGCCATACCGTCCAATACAAGGATACGTTGATGCTTGCCCGCATTGGTTAATCGAACAGCTAAGTGATTGGCAATTACGTCAATACCACCCGCAGTATCTACGCCTCGCTGGGGGATAATAATATAATCAGGGTTTGCACTGGCCATCGATTCTAACGAGATAGGCTTCCAGCCCTCAATGGATGCAAATACATTGTGGCCATTGATCATTTTAATAAAACCATCGCCAGAAGTGTTACTCCCTGCCGCCAGTGGAACTCCATCGCGCAACCCTAATAGCAGCGCAATTTTTAGTGGTTTATGATCGCGTTGATAGTTGTTTAGTGTTGTAATAACTGGCTGTAACTGCGATGTTATTAACGCCTCAGCTTGGGTTTGCAATTGCAGTAGTGACGCAACACAGCGGACTTTTTTAATAATCCCTTGAGGGGTATAGACTTCGGGAACTTTAGCAATACTCAAACCCGCTGCGACCAGTTGCTTCACCACCTCAGGAGGCCCCATATCATCCTCACCCAAAATGGCGGTGGGTTTCATGGACAAAATGCCCTCTGCTGACAAATTGCGTACATAACCTATAGACGGTAGGCTCTGGGTAGCCGCCGGGAAATTAGAGGTTGTATCAAGTGCAACAATACGCTGCTGGGCATTGAGTAGATAAATAATTTCAGTGAGTGAACCACCGGCAACAGCAATGCGTGAACTATCGCTTATTGCCATAGAGCACGCTGCCACGGTATTTGCTAGCAACCATAATAGAGTCGTTGTTATTGTATAGTGTGCTATTCTCATTACCAAAACGCCACCTGCACACTTGCGCCAGCATTAAAGCCCGGTTGACTAAAACGCTGCACAGCATCTGCCTCAATATCACGGGTATCAGCCCAGCGAATATAGGATTTATCCCCGAGGTTAAATAACCCAACATTAATGCGTGTACGCTGATTCACATTTATATACCCCATCACATCAACGATGCCATAACCGGGGGTTGCCAAGCGGGGATTGTTTTGGTCAATATCACTGGCTTTCTTTTCATCCACTAATGTCCATATAATATCCGCACCCCAGCGATCGCCAGCGGCTTTATAACCTGCCCCAAAAATACCGGTAAGTGGCTCTATATCATTAATAGGCTCATTGCGATCGGTATCTTCGCCATCGGCATAAGCAATAGCTGCACGCACATATAGGCCACGCAAAGAAGGCGATAGTCCCTCTAAGTAATATTTGCCGCTAAGCTCTGCCCCTTTAATGGTGACATTGGCTCGATTGACAGATTGAAATGTCAGCAGGTTATCAACCGGGTCAACCCCACCGGTTCCTAAAAATTGTGGCGCAGGTACAAGTGAATCAATAAAGTCTGTATATTTATTGCGGTAGAGCGCCAAATGCAATTCACCATCATCACCATTAAAACGCAACCCCAACTCAAGTCCGCGACTGCGCTCTGATTTTAAATCCGTATTAGAAACTGTTTTATAGCCGCCAATTAAATTACTAAAGCCCACATTGACATCACCATAAGGTGGTGCGCGAAAACCTTCACTAAAATGCGCGTACACTGAAAACTTATCAGTGACTTTATACACAGCCCCAATACGGGCTGTCACTTCAGAATCACTATAATCTTCAGGTGTTGGCGTACCGGGATTACCTGTTATAAAAATCGAATCGGCATTTACATCAGCATCGAAGCGATCATAGCGAATGCCCGGCGAAAGAAGCAGTGCATCATCAAAAAAACCTACTTCATCTTGCAGAAAAAAGGCCGACTGAGTCACTTCGGTAACGGGAAATCCACGGGTAGGAAAGGGGAAAAATTCAGGCACATTATTGCCAGTACTATCAAATGTTGCACCATTGCGCAACTCTTCGCTGTCGGTGATCGTGTAGCTAGTGCCATAGGTGAGTAAATGTGTGCTTGCCCCGAGGGTAAATGACTTATTAAATTGCAACTCCGCTCCCGTTAGCTCTTGCTCAAAACGCGATGAACGCTGTCGTGTTTGTGTGGCAAAATTCGGGAGCGTACGAATCTCGTCTGTATCTTGTGTTGTCTTTGAAGTCTGCTGGTAAACATGGGCTTTAATATGATCCGCCACGATTAAATCGCCACGAAAATCATACATTAAAGACCACAGTTCACGGGTGCGCTCATCATTACCATCGCGGCTATTAACCGTTGTACCACGAGTAAGCTCGTTGTAATCAGAAAAGATATTAATATCTGAATCGTTATTTAAATATTGAGTGCTCGCTGTAAACGTGTGATGTTCGTTAGGCGAAAAACGTACTTTTGCAATAATGTTATCATTGTCTACCGACTGCCGATCAGGGCGCTCACGTGTAGGGCCTGTTCCACCGACACGCCCAGTATTATCAGTTTCGTTGCCCTCTCGGCGTGTATAGATGACAAGCCCCGACAACCGCTCATCACCGGCGGCAAAGGTAGCGGTGCTAACAACGCTGTCATCATCACTGGAATAACCCATTTTAAGGCTACCGTAATAGTCTTTTTCTCGCAGGTAATCTAGGGGTGTCTTCGTATTAAAGGCCACCACACCACCAAGCGCATCACTGCCATAAAGTGATGATGTGGGGCCGCGAATAATCTCTACTTGGCGCAGACTATCCACATCGACAAAATCTCGCCGCGCACTTAAAAAAGGCCCAAAAGAAAACGTATCAGGTACTCTAACCCCATCGACAAGCACTAAGACGCGATTACCACCGATACCACGAATAATAAAATCACTTAAACCAAAGCGGCTGCCAGTACCCCCCACTGAAACACCCGGCTCAAAGCGCACTAAATCGGCGATATCACGCACTAACGTGTTTTCAATATCAGCCTCGGTTGTTATTGAAACCGTTGCGGGCACCTCGTCTAATGATCGCTCAGTACGGGTGCCAATCACAGACACAGGTTGTAATGTGAGTGGTGCCTTATCTTCCGTATTGTTGGTATATTCACCAATAGCATCAGCCGCTTGCCCCACACCAGTGCCAATAAGTAATGTAGCTGTGACTAAAAAAACACTGGTTGTTTTGACACTTGTTTTTATACCTATAGAAGTTGAAGGCGATAAATTCATATTCACTCGATAATCGTAATAATAATGATTATCATTTATTATATAGATTAATAACCATAACCACAACATCAGGTCTAAAAAACAGCTATACACCACATCGGTGGGCATAATCCTGCTTGGAGATCTTGCGTCCCTCCCTAGCAAAGCGTATATTGATAACGATTATCATTAGTACTCCCATACAGGATATGGAGCCCTTTCGATGGGTCGAATTCGTCGATGGATATAGAAAACAAGCCTCAGGCACAACAGATGCAAGCAACCGTAAGCACAGCCACCAAGTCACTCACCCATATTGATACCCAAAACCTGTTCAGTCGCGATACTGTTAGCCGATGGCACTACCGCCACCTACCTGCCACCCAAGGAAAAACCGAATTTAAAATAGGCAAGGTCTGTCAGGATATCTGCCTTACGGCGAGCACGTGTTTATTTAGTAATGACTACCATGCCTGCATTGATTACACCGATGCCATTACACTGTTAATATTTGGTATTAAAGGGTATAGCCACTTTGGTTTTTCCGGCACTGGCCATACTCACACAGTAAGGCCCGGCGACGTTTGGTTAATACAGACCAACAGCACAGCGCTATTTCGCACAACACCCGCAGGCCAAGAAAATCAAATGGTGGTACTTAAATACACCTCAGAGCGTTTACATCATGCTTTTAATGATGACCCACATTCATCGCGTCTACTCAACGGCACACAACTTATTCGTCTTGGTCATCAGGTATCGGCTCACTTTGGTATCGACACATTAATGGCAAACCCTTTATCAAACGCCAGTGATTGTCTATTGGCAGAAAGCCAAGCCTTAGCACTACTGGCACGTTGGGTAGCCCCGACAGTCACTACCCCACTTCAGCCCTGTCAGACAGAGGCACTCTCTACGCAGCAAAGACAACAACTCAAGGGTATTATCGATACGCTTACCAGTGATCTAACGTGTCCGCCCTCGCTGCACGCCCTCGCTGAACAAGTTAATATGAGCCATACCAAACTTAATCGCTGCTTTAAAAAAGCCTACGGAACCACAGTCTATAGTTGGCTGCGGAATTTTCGCTTAGAGAGAGCCCGCAGCCACCTACAACAATCGCGTTGTAACATAACCGCCATCGCATTTCAGTGTGGTTTTAGTAGTGCGAGCCATTTCTCTCAGGCATTTAAGCAGCAGTACGGCTGCTCCCCGTTGGAATATCGCGCGCAACACCCGCGCTGTTCATTAAATGATACTAGTGTGCTCTTTAAATGATAGTCATCTAAACCCGCAGCAATTAACGTGCTTGCACTGTATTAATTGCAATAATGGTTATCATTTATGACGGCAACTTCTGTCTTTCAACGCTCACCTTGGGCGCTAAGCATTGTGCTTATCGCCAATGGACTCGCCTATTCATTTTTTGCGATCACACTACCAAGCCTTGGGCGAACACTCGGGTTTTCTGATGGTAATACAGGGTTAATTTTAGGGTTGGCCGATTTATTCCCGCTATGAATGGGCACGATGTATCATTCGATAAAGGCATGATTGCACAAAAAATGCAGCTGGCAGGCTTTACACAGATCAGCAGCCAAACTATCGCAACGCCCTATGGTGAAATGCAAATGGATATTGGCAACGTATGAAAAACTGGGCATTTCACAG
>Ga0193959_1000059_pt1 | contig 47312 bp, 34 predicted proteins | sample FB_2_MG_FD_140333 | JGI IMG/M metagenome (GOLD analysis project Ga0193959, IMG submission 140333) | Microbial mat bacterial communities from the Broadkill River, Lewes, Delaware, United States - FB_2_MG | ecosystem: Environmental > Aquatic > Freshwater > River > Microbial mats | place: USA... | reverse complement strand
TCTACTTTTATATTTGAAGCATCTCTTCTTGAGCTATATGTTACATTTCTCTCATTTGCTCTAGTAATTGGCTCTACATTAACAACTACACCATCTTTTGTTATACTCATATTTGAGTTGTAGTTGCTATCTTTCGTAACTGCATTAACTCCAGCTTTAGTTACAGATACTTCACTCCCTTTTGGAACATTTATCTCTATTGGATTTTTTGCTCCTTTTGGAATAAACTTTCCTTTTACCTCTGCTCTCTTTGTAGCTATCAAGTCAGCCACCATATCAGTCAAATTAAAACTCTGTCTAATGCTACCTGAACTATCAACTTCTGTTTTACTTGCAATACTCGAATTAAAATTCACACTCTCCCCTGTAGTTGTTACTACAACTACTTTTATCTCTCCTGTTGATGTTATTGTAGTTTTTACATCACCCTCAGTTGTTGGAAAACTTGTAGTTAATCCATCTTTTCCTATAGAAATATCAACCCCTACTGGTATAGAAACAGTAACTCTCTCTCCAGAGCTAAAGCTAACACCATTTGCTCCTGAGAGTAAATTAAAATCTACTCCACTATCTAACACAATAGAACTTTTTATATCTCCATTCGTCTCTATTCCTGTTGTTACTCCTTCTCCCATTACTATTTTTGTTTCAATAGTTTTTTCAGTACTAGATTGCACTACTACTAAAGCAGTTCCTACTCCTGCATCTGATACATCTATACTTACTACTGTTGTTGCTGTTGAATAATCCACTACAGTATTTCCACTCTCTGTTGTTACTATTTCTATATTAGCTATATTACTATTTTGAGTATCTATAGCTGTTACATCTGGTATAGGATTAGATATTACACTCTCTGCTGTATCTGTTGCAGGAGCTGGTGTCACAACAATAATAGGAGTTGGTGTTGGTGTTGGAGCAATATATCCCTCCCATCTACTATCACTTAAATCTAAAGTTTTTGTACTTATTGAATCACTAAATATATAACCGTAGCTTGAATTAAAGTCTGTTGCATTAAAATCCACAGAACTTAAAAGCACTACTGTTCCTTCAGAATAGAGCCATGTTTGTGAATCACTTGTTATTAACTTTATTGCAAAATATCTATCTGCTCCAACACTGTGAGTTATTGTTATATTTGATTCTGTAGAGTTTGTATAGTTTGATGTTACATTCTCATCTACTCTCAAATCTATTAACTCTACTGCTGTTACACTTTTTTCACTCGCTCCAGTTAGAGTTAATACTATATCTACAACAGAGTTTACACTAGCTGATGTTAAATTTAAATCTAAAGCTAAGACAGGATTTGTCATTGCTAGAGTTAAAACTGAACCATTTGGAGTTGATGTTATTCCATTTGAGCTAAAATCGTAATACCAAGTTACATTTGCATCTGTTAAAAACTCCAAGTTATAACTTGCACTAGTATCAGTCTGAACAGTATAACTACTCGATACACCAGAACCTGAACTATACTTTTTTGTACTATCACTACTATCTACTAAAAAGATTTCACTTACATTTAAATCATTAATTAATATGCTTCCCAATATCCCGTATGGATTTATAGCACTTGCATCTACTATAAAACTTGCATTTGTTGCATTTAACTCTGTCTTAAACTCATCACTTAAATTTGTATCTGGATATAATGCTCCATCACTAAAGTTATAGTGCCAAGTTTTGATTGCTCCATCATCTGCTGTTATATTTAACTCTAGCGTATAATTTGAATCTATATTGCTAGTAGTAAACATCTCATTAAAAGAGCTATCAGAAATATTTGTAGTAGTTATAACTTCACTATTTCCATCTGCACCTATTAAACTCATACTAGTAATATTTCCTTCTGATAAAACTACATTTGTAGCACCCAAAGAGAGTTGTAAATCATCTCCTAATACAACATTTATTTTATAAAAAGTTGTATCTTTTCCATCAGTTACATTTAAATCTATAAAACCAGCCCCCTCAACATTTCCATTTGGAGCAATAACTATATTTAAACCTGTTGCATAGTTAGCACTTGTAATAGGATTTGTCCAAGATGGTGTAAGTGTTGCTAGAGATGTTAAATTTGTATCCATAGAGATATTTAAATCATCATTATTCCAATCATCAAGAAATAAATTTAATGTATAAGAGGTAGTTCCCTTTAGTAAGTTTAAATAGAACTCTTTCTCTTTATAGTGATATAAAGTAACTGCTGAATTGTTAGTATAGTTTGAAGCTGATACAAAACTGTTTTCATAAGCATTAAAAAATTTATCAGAAAAGGACAACTGTTTTACTGGATTTAGATTGGTATCATAAACATAATTATTAGAACCATCTGTACCAAATATATAATTATCTTTTGAAGAGATATTTCTAATATATAAGCTATAAGTATCTACAACTGCTCCTGTCTCTTTATCAACTTTTACTGTTCCTGTTCCTGACCTTGGAAAAAAAATATATTTTTCAGTTGATGTTGCTTTTATTCCACCTGTAGGAGTTGATGAAAATCCAAGAGAAGTAGTCCAAATAATAGCTCCGGTACTCTCATCTAATTTTATAACTTTTCCTCCACTTCTCTCTGTTATTGCATAAATATAACCATCATTTCCAAATATAACTTGATTTAAAAAATCGCCATCTAAATTATCTACATTCCAGTACTCTGTAAATAGATCTGTTCCTATACTTTTTATTCCATCTTGATTATTTACAAAAAATACTTTTCCACTATCTGCAGAGATACTCATATAATATCCTCTACCTAAAGAATCATTATGGTCTGCCGTATTAGCTAAAATACTACCCAAAGAGTTATATTTTTTGATAGGTCCACCCCAACCCATAACATAAGCATTAATTCCATCTGAAACCATAGAAAAGTTATCTCCACCATGAATTAAGTCTTGCCAAATCATCCTTCCATCACTACTTCCTTTTAAAGTAAAGTGACCAGAACTTCCTCCCCTACCAGATACAAAAAACTCATCTTTATCGCTCATAGCTACAGACCAATAAGATTGATCTGATGAGAGTGTATAGCTTGATAAAACATATACTTTCGGTTTTGAGTTTATAAAGTTGCTAGATGCTAAATCGAAACTCTGTGTAGAGTTACTAGATGTTATATTTATATCAAATGCACTGCTTCCGTTGTTTTCTAAATAGAGTTTACTGTCAGAGAAGTTATACCACCAATAGTAAATATTTCCACTATCATCATTTACATCAAATCTTATATTATACTTTTTATTATATTCCTTTATAGAAGCTGTATAGTTATTATCACCATCTGTAATTGTCGAAGTATCTATTGATACAGATGCATTATTATCATAAACTCCTACAAGCTCTATATTTGTTATGTTATAATCACTTATATCTATATTTAATAAATTTATATTAGCAACAGGAATGTAAGCTTTAAATATTTTCCCATTACTTGTTCCGTCTGTATAATATATGTCTCCATTACCATCTACTTTAAAACCATATACAGATTCACTAACACTATCAATAGCTGTATCAATCAAAAGAGTATCTGTATTGCTCGATAAATCATAACTATGAATTTTTCTGTTATATGTATAATACATCAATCCATTTGAAGCAAAAGTTATATAGTTTATATTACTTGAAGCTGTTAATATAGTTGATATATTACTATCTGTTAAATCAATTTTAATAAGTTTATCCATACAAGATGTATATATAGAATCATTATAAAAAGTAAGCCCTCCCTCACTTGTATCTCCACTACCTGTATCATTACAATTAACAGAGCTTAATTCATAAGTATTAAGTAAAGTTCCGTCAGTAATATTATACTCTTTTACATTAGGATGCCAATAACCATTTACATATATTTTGCCGTTATCTCCAACAGCTACACCATAATCTGAATCTGAATCCGTAAAAAGTGTAGTAACTCCTCCACTATTTGCAAACTTTCTAATTTTTCCAGTTCCAAGTTGATTTATATAAATATCTCCAGTACTATCATCTTTATCAAAAAAATATGCTCTGGAAAATGTGGCTAAAAGCTCGTTTACATTATCATCAGAACCATTTGTTCCACTTCCTACAATTGATGTTACAGCATTAGTACCACTTAAGGCTACTTTTCTAATTTTAGAACCTTGTCCACTAGCTCCATTTTCTCCTGCGTCAAGTATTAATAAATCACCACTTGAATCTATAATTAAATCTCTTGGATAATAAAACTCTGCACTAGTTCCAATGGAATTATCAATCATATTTGCATAACTATTTCCATTTCCAGCTACTGTTTCAATAGTGTAGTCTCCAGCAATAATATAAAAACTTGATATAAATATCAAGATAATTTTCCTCATAACAAAACTCCTCTTATCTGAAATAGAAAAAAATCAAAGTAATTAAGTATATTATAGTAGATAGAAGTTATTATTTAAGTAATAAAAATATAATTTATTTAGTTTTAAAGTGAATTTTAGTAGGAAAAAGAGAAAGGGAAAAATTAGTTGTTAAAATCTTCTCTAGCTGATTTAAGAGTATCAGCTATTAAGAAAGATAATTCTAATGCTTGGTCAGCATTTAATCTAGGATCACATTGAGTATGATACCTACTAGCTAAATCACTATCTGTAACGGTATTCGTTCCACCTGTACACTCTGTAACATCTTGTCCTGTCATCTCAAGATGAACTCCACCTGCATAAGTTCCCTCGGCTCTATGAATAGCAAAAAAGTCTTTTACCTCTTTTAGTATCGCTTCAAAAGGTCTTGTTTTAAAACCACTATCAGATTTGATAGTATTTCCATGCATAGGGTCAATACTCCAGAGTATCTCTCTTCCAGCTTTTTTAACCTCTTTTAAGACAGATGGGAAATTTTTCTCTAACTTATCTGCACCCATTCTAACAATAAGGTTTAATCTACCAGCTTCATTTTCTGGATTTAATTTATCACAAATTTTAAGAATTTCATCACTAGTAATAGTTGGTCCAGTCTTTACTCCAATAGGATTTTTAACTCCACTTAAAAACTCCATATGAGCACCATCTAGTTCTCTTGTTCTCTCACCAATCCAGAGCATATGAGCAGAGCAGTCATACCAATTACCAGTTAAACTATCTTGTCTTGTTAGAGCCTCTTCATAATTTAATAAAAGTGCTTCGTGAGAAGTGTAAAGTGTAGTCTCATGTAGAGTTCTAATATTTTCAGTATCTAAACCACAAGCTTTCATAAAATCTAATGCATTTGTGATTCTATCTGATAAACTTGAATATCTATCACCTAAATCATTTCTTTTTAAAAAGCCTAAATTCCACTCATGAACTCTATTTAAGTTTGCAAAACCACCTTGTGCAAAAGCTCTAAGTAGATTTAAAGTAGAAGCTGATTGATTGTAAGCTTTTAAAAGTCTCTCTGGAGATGGGATTCTTGAAGCTTCATCAAAACCCACAGAGTTTACAATATCTCCTCTATAACTTGGAAGACTTAAACCATCTTTCTCTTCAAAATCACTACTTCTAGGTTTTGCAAATTGCCCTGCCAATCTTCCAACTTTTACAATAGGGCAACTACCAGAGAATGTTAAAACTATTGCCATTTGAAGCATAACTTTAAATGTATCTCTAATATTATTTGCATTAAAAGCTGTAAAACTCTCTGCACAATCTCCACCTTGGAGCAAGAAAGCATCTCCTTTACAAACTTTTGCAAACTCATTCTTAAGTCCTCTAGCTTCACCTGCAAATACTAAAGGAGGATAAGTAGCTAACTCTTTTTCTATATTTTTTATTGAATCTAAATCGTTATAACTTGGTTGTTGCTTGATTGGTTTATCTCTCCAACTAGATGGACTCCAGCTCATATTTACACCTTTTTTTTGCTTCGTATTATATCACTTTTATTTTAAGTATCTCTGACTTTATTGTATAATATTTGTATGAAAATAGAACAATACATAACAGAAACTGGTAAGTTAAAAGAGTTTATAGAGTTTTACTGTAATAAAAAACATATAAATCAAAAAGAGAGCATATTAAAAGATGAATATAGAGAAAACAGGCTTGAAAATATAGAGCTTTCACTATGCGAAGATTGTCTGGATATGTTTTTATATGCAAAAGAGAGACTATCTCTTTGTGAGCATGAGCCAAAACCAAAATGCAGAAAGTGTAAAACTATCTGCTATGATAGAGAGAGATACTCTAAACTTGGTAGAATAATGCGTTTTAGTGCTGTTAGATTGAAGATAAAAAAAGTATTAAAGCTCTCTTGATGGCTCTCCTAGATAGAAACCTTGAGAGTAATCTACATCTAAAAATTTAATTTTTTCAAAAACCTCTTTAGAGTGAATAAACTCTGCCACGGTTTTAATACTTTGATGTTTTGCAAATTTATTAATCGTATCAACAATCGCTTCTAACTCTTTATTAGTAGCAATATCTTTTACAAGTGAACCATCAATTTTTAAGTAATCAGGTTGTAACTCAAGCAGGTATCTAAAGTTTGAGTAGCCTGTTCCAAAATCATCAATTGCAATTTTACACCCTAGTGCTTTAAAATCTGTAATAAATTTTTTAATATTCTCAAATGTCTCTATCTCTTCTGATTCAACAATTTCTAAAACAGCCCTATTTGCAATATTTGATTCTTTCAACCTATTTTTTAAAAAATTCATACTATTTTCATTTAAAATATCATCTTTTGTTAAATTGATAGAGAACTCAAAAGTGCTATTTTTAAAAGCCTCTATACTCTTCTCTATCATTATTTTTGTAATATCTGGATAGATTCTAGCCTTTTTAGATATGTCTAAAAAGAAAAATGGTGAAATAACTTTATCTCCATTCTCTTTATCAATTAACCTAACTAGAGCTTCATACTTCTCTATCTTTCCTGTTTTATTATTTATAATAGGCTGAAAAAATGGAACTATATTATCACTCTCTATTGCGTTTTTTATCTTCTCTACCCATTTTAAATTCTCTTTATAGTTTTTAAGCTCTTTAACCTCATCACTATAGATAAAAAAATCTTTTTTAAGTAATTTGGCTCTTTGAAGTGCTAAATTTGCATTGGATAAAAGCTCTGGAGTATTTCCAAAAGCGTAACCTAGTGTAAAGTTTATATAGATACTCTGCTCATCACAGACAAAATATATAGAGCTTATTCTCTTTTGCATATCATTTATAGTGGTAAAAAACTTATCACTATCACTCTTTTGAGATAAAATAGCAAACTCATCTATCGATATTCTATATAGTTTAAAACCCGATTCATTACAGATAGCCAAAATCTTATTTGCTATTTTACATAAAAGCTCTCCAGCAATCTCATCTCCATAAAAATCATTTATCTCTTTAAATGTCTCTATATCTAAAATTGCAATATTTATATCCGAATTATTCTGTTTCAAATCACTAACTAACTTTACTCTATTTGGAAGCTTTGTTAAGTAGTCTGTACTCTGCTCTTTTATTGTCTCTCTCTGCTCTATAAGCTTTGTTACATCTCTTCTTATAGAGATAAACTCCATAATAGTTGAATCTATATTTAAAATAGGAAAGATAACTGTATCGACATAATAGACACCACCTTGTTTTGTTCTATTTTTCAAAACAGCTTTATATATTTTTTTATCTAATATGGTTTCCCAAAGTTTTTTAAAGAGAGATTTTGGATTGCTAGGGTCTCTTATGATATTGTGCATATGTCCTATAAGTTCACTTCTCTCATACCCAGAGACTCTACAAAACTCATCATTTACATATGTAATTACACCATGAATATTTGTTTTAGATACGATGGAACTCTCATCAACAGCCTTTTTATACTCATTTAAAAGCAGTTGATTCTTCTCTAGCTCTCTATTTTGATACTTAATCTCAAGCAGTTGCCTATTTATTCTCTCAAAAGAGAGTTGATTTTCCAAATTGATATAGATTCTATTATAAAACTCTTCATCTAAAAATGGCTTTTTAATGTAATCATCTGCTTTAGCTTTTAAAAATTTAGTAGGAATTGAAGTGTCTTTAACATTTGAGATAACTATTATCTTTTTATAATCTGATGCATAACTCTCTCTTAATTTTTTAACAAACTCTAATCCGTCCATATTTGGCATTAAATAATCTGTTAAAATCAATTTAACATCTAAATTCTGCTTTAATACTTTTAAAGCTTCGATTCCATCTCTAGCCTCTACTATTTTAAAAAATCTATTCTCAAGCAAAGAGCGATAGACTGCTCTGTAAGTTTTAGAGTCATCAACAATCAAAACTTTAGTATTTTTGGCAACTCTCAATCTCTCTAAAAGATTATAAAAATCAACCACTACGCTAGATGAGTTTTTTATTAAAATATCTACTGGTTCTATCTCTTTCTCTAAATCAATTTTATCATCATTTAAGAGCGCTACATACGGTATATTTTTTGATTTAAAAAATTTTAGAATCTTACTATAATCGAAATTTGGTATATTGAAATCTAATAGAGTTAAGAAATAGTCCCTACTCTTGAGTATCTCTAAACTATCACTATAACTTGTTGATATATCAATATTAAATTCACCTAAACCTTTTAATTTATCAGTAAATAGATCTGCAACCAACCTATCATTCATTATCAGTAAAATATCTAACATAGATTAAAAATCCTTTAAAACAAAAAATACAACTTAATACTTTTTATAATTTAAGTTACTAATTGCAATCATATTAAATTATCTTTATAATCTATCTTAATTAAAATTAATTTTTTACTTTTTTTGATAAAATCTGTAATAATTATATAAAATATATAGAAATAGGAAATTAAATGGATAAAAACAATCAAAAATGGAGAGATAAATTAACAGATTTTGAGTACAAAGTCTGTAGAGAGAAAGGAACAGAGAAACCATTTTCAGGTAAATATGATAAATTTTATGAAGATGGAGAGTATTTTTGTAAATGTTGCAATGAAAAACTATTTGATTCAAAAGCAAAATTTGATTCAGGTTCAGGTTGGCCTAGCTTTTATGAAGGGATAGAGAATAAGATAGAGTATATTAAAGATAAGTCTCTATTTATGGAGAGAACTGAAATAGTCTGTAAAAAGTGTGGCTCACACCTTGGTCATGTTTTTGATGATGCTTATCAAACTCCAACAGGCAATAGATACTGTGTAAACTCTGTCTCATTGAAGTTTGATAAGAGAAAATAGAAAAAATGAAACCTATAAAGAGAGACTTTAACAAAAGCTTTTTTAAAACAGTCCTAACAGAGATAAAATATAATAGATTAAACTACAGATTGCAGATTTTAACAGATATTTTATCGATTGCCATCTTTTTAGATGGCATTATCTATCAAGATGAGATAGTAAAAGCTAAAGAGATTGTAAACCACTATAGCGACGAATCTACAAGTGAATTAATTCTCGATAAAATAGAGTTAAACCTAGGTGAGTATATAGAAGATAGTGAAAAGTTTGAAAACGATAAAAACAAAATAGTAAAAACTATTGTAAACGATATTCAACTCTATGGTTTAATTATAGATATTTTCAACTCAGATAAAGAGTTTCATGAGAGTGAAAGGGAGTTTGAAGAGCTTATAAAGCGAGAGTATGAAAAGAGATGGAGTTAAAAACTAAATATGTTTTAACTGTCTTTTGTTCATAGCTGTTAACTTTTTCTTCTCGCTTTTTATCTCAATATCAAAAGCTCTTAAAAAACTAGGCAGTTTTCGCCCTTCGATTTTGAGAATATCATCTGTTATTAATTGAGCTATCTGATTTTTCTCAAAACCCTTTATCTCTGTTAAGTATTCAAAAAGGTATTGAGATAATCTATTTAGAGAGAATTGCCAAGTCGATTCACTTATTTTGTAAATCCATCTACTAAAATCTAAAAAACCATCAAAAACAGAGCAATCACTCCAGATATATTTCACACTAACTTTAAAATTACCACTATTATATGTCAAATCCCAAAATCTAGCGAATCGCTTCATCTCTTGCATCTGCTCAAATGAGATTTTAGAAGTTTGCAAAATATCATAAGGGGCTTTTTTTGAATATATCATGCCATAATCTCTATCGTGTCTTGATATAGTAGTTCCTTTTAATTTTTTTAAGATTCCTATCTGAATCTCTGAGCTACTAATCTCTACTAAAGTGTTTAAATTATCTGCAAAACTCTCTATCGATTCATCAGGTAAGCCTACAATTAAATCCAAATGAATATGCACATTTGTCTGCTCTAAAAAAGTTATATTTTCTCTAATTTTCTCTAAATTCAGTTTTCTATTTATATTTTGAGCAATATCTAAATTAAGTGTCTGAATTCCAACTTCAAGCTGAAGCGATGCTTTGGGAAAAGAGGCGATTCTATCTCGAAGCTCTTTAGGAAATTTATCGGGAATCACTTCAAAATGGACAAAATAGGGTGGCTCTTTTGAGAGAAAAAAATCAAAGAGACGATTTGCTAATTTTAAATCTAAATTAAAAGTTCTATCTATAAATTTAAAACTTCTCACTCCCTTTTGCCAAAGCAATTCAAACTCTGCAATAAGCTTCTCAATATCAAAATATCTAACCAATTTATCTAAAGATGAGAGACAAAATTCACACTTAAAGGGACAACCCCTCGAGAGTTCTACATAAATAGCACGATTTTTTATATCATTATCATCATAGAAACTATATGGAAGCTCAATAGATTTTAAATCCAAAGCTTTTGGTTTTATAACTCTCTCTTTTGGTGGATTTGAATCTAAAATATCTCTGCAAAGAGTGTAAAAACTCTCCTCACCCTCACCCTCTACAATATAATCAGCTAAAGATAAGTTTTCATTATCACCGTAGCTAACCTCTGGCCCACCTAAGATAACAATAGTCTCAGGAGAGACTAATTTTATTACCTCAACAAGCTCTATCACATCAACTATATTCCAGATATAGACACCTATTCCAACAATTTTTGGTCTATTAGCTAAAATTTTCTCAGCAATGCTCTGAATATTCTCATTTATAACATACTCTAAAATCTCTGCTCTGCTTTGAAGCTCTCTTAAATTTGCTAGTAAATATCTAAGTGCAATCGAGCTATGTGTATATCTTGCATTTAGAGTAGTTAAAATTATCTCCACCTATAAAACCTTTTTTAAATTTTTAAACTTTATCAAACACTCTCTATAATCTTTAGCACCTGTTAAGTAACGATTTACTGCATAAAATAGTAGTGCATATTTAATATATATAGATATTTTTTTTAGAGTTAAATAATCATCATAACTATCTATTAAAACTCTTAATCTCTCTCTGTTTAAAGAATTTTTATCAAAACACCAACTAAGAGCAACTACTGCTAAATCAAACTTAAATGAGCCTCTTGAGCTTTGCGAAAAATCAAAAACTCCACTTAAAACGCCATTTTTAAATTTAGCATTATCTAAAAACAAGTCCCCATGAATCACACCGTCAAAACTATAATCTATATCTTTAATCTCATCAAAAAGTTTGTAAAACTCCTCTCTATCTGCTCTTAAAACCATCTCTTTTAACTGCTCTTTTGAGAATAGATTCAACTCTCTATCTCTATTTTTTGTGATTTTATGAAACTTTTTTAAAAATATAGCTATCTGTTTTATATGATGATTCTCGACTCTCTTTAGAGATACTCCCTCTATTTTGGAGAATATCAAACTAACTCGATTTTGAATATAAAATATGTCACTTTTAGGCTTTGGGGTTTTTAACTCTCCAATAAGCTCTAAAAGCTTTAATTCACTCTCTATTTCCACTCTATCAAACTCTTCATATATCTTTAAAATAGAATCTCTATTTAAGATATAAGTTGTATCAACCACACCATTTAGCGTTGGCTCTATCGAATCTATTTTAAAGTCTAAAACTCTCTCTAATTCACTCTTTACAACAACCCTTTTAACTCCCATTAATGCTCTATAATCCTTTTAAAAACCTCATCAGTAGAATCTACTAAATGCTCACTCTTCTCATGCTCTGTAAAACCCCAAGATACCAAAATCGGATTTATTTTAGCACTTTTGGCTGAGAGTAAATCTTTTGGGCTATCTCCTACTAAATGCGTCTTTTCTATATTTGAATCTAGATTCTTTATAATTTCAAATAGCATATCAGGCTCTGGTTTTGGCTTTATCTTCTCTGCCCCTACTATAAAATCAAAACTATCTAAAATATTTAGAGAATCCAACATCTCTTTAGCAAAAAGACTAGAGGCATTTGTTGCAACAGCTAACTTATAGCTATTTGATTTTAAATCCTTAAGTAATCTATCTACTCCATCGTATAGATAAATATCTTCTCTACAAATTTTAATATAGTAATCCTCAAAGAGAACTCTCTGTTGCTCTGTAAACTTCTCACTCCCATAAAACTCTAAAGCTGGATTTATATCAACTCTATTTAGAAGAGATAGAGCTTTTGAAAACTCCAATGGCTCTAAATTTAGATTATCTCTTACATAATTTATCGTCTCAACTATCGGTTTTGAGCTATTAATTAGCGTTCCGTCCATATCAAAAATCGCTGTTGGCAAAATATCTCCTTATCTATTTACTTCATTCATAACTTTTGGTAAAGATGCTCTAATATCCTCTATTCTCTTATCATCTGTTGGGTGTGTTGATAGAAACGGCATCTGCTCACTTGAGCCTTTCTGCTTCTTCATATTTTCCCAAAAACCTATTGCCTCTTTTGGGTCATATCCAGCTTTAGCCATCAAAACAAGCCCTATATAATCAGCCTCACTCTCATTATCTCTACTATGTGGAAGCATTAGAGCTACATTTGTCCCAACACCATAAGCAGTATCAAAAATCTGTTTATAAGCTGGGTTTTCTATATTTAGCACAGCACTTAAGAGTGTGTGACCCACTTGATTCATTTTTGCCATCGATACTCTCTCAGCTCCATGTCTTGCCAATGCATGGGCAATCTCATGTGACATAACAGTAGCTAACTGGTCATCGTTTTCAGCTATTTTTAAAATACCTGTATAGACAAAAACTTTACCACCTGGTAGACAAAAAGCATTTAAAACATCTTCCTCAATTAGGTGAAATTCCCAATTATAATCTTTCTCAGATACTTCAGCTATCCTCTTACCAATTCGCTCAACTCTAGCTTTAGCTATCCAATCAGAGCTTACTTTACTGCTTTGTAGTATCTTTTTAGCTTCACTCTCACCAATGCTTAACTCCTCCTCTTCGCTCATAAGCATAACTTGCGTTCGCTCTGTATAGGCTGTTTTTGTAACGGCACACCCTGTCATAAAAACTAACAAAACTGTGAAAATAATATTTTTTAACATAAAAACTCCTTTTATTAATATAGATGAGCTATTAAAATTTGATTTTTAAATTATAATATAAATTATGTATAATCTAATAAAACCAAATAAAAAAGGCTTCTATCATGAAATTTTTTACAAAACTCCTTGCAACATCTCTGATTATCTCAAATAGTAGTTTTGCATCAACAATATCTATCAACACAAAAGATTTAATAAATAGTTATAAAATGGTTGGCTTAGATACCATTATTTCAGTAGCTAACCCACCAGAGAGTATAACTATAACTGAAACAGAGCAAAAAACTCTAAAGATAGATACCTCAAAAGCTGAAATTTCAGGTTTTAACTTATTTGCAACCTCAACACTAAATATAGATGATAATGGATTTGTAAAAATTGATATAAAACTAGAAAATAGTGAACAGACAAATGTTGCAAATACAACTATTGATATAAATAGTACAATGGATATATCGATAATGGAAAATGGCAATGTAGAGGCTAATTTTAAAATAAATAATACAGACATAAATTTTAAAGCTTTTAGCGATTCTACAGTAAGTATAACTATGACAGGAAGTGATGGAATCGAAAAAAACTTCACACCCCCTATCGATTCAGATAGCTTTATAGATACTACTGGAAAATTTAACTCAAATAACAACTATATAGCTAATGATGGAGAGTTAAACTCAAGAATGGTTACAAAAGATGATGGTTCAGTCGAAATATCGGCCACATCTTCAACTGGAGAGAAGTTCACTCTCTCACCACCTAAAGAATCAGACAGAGTTAACGCCACTGTTATCTATGATGATGCACTAAGTGAGTATAAAAAAGAGAGAGCTATTCGAGTTGGTTCTATAAAAAATGGGAGATTAAGCTCAAACTACTCAATTAGAAGAGAGTTTTCTCTAAATAGCTACTTTTTAAGAGATACAGAGGTTACAGAGGGAAGCGATATAAAAGTAGTTCCAAAAGAGACAATAGAGTGTGAACAAAATACATATTTTAACGGTACAAAAAGTGTCAAAATGACAAAAGGTGAAGCTACAATTATAATCGATGGAGAAGAGCAAGAGATGATTTTAAATGAGGAGTATATTTTAGATTCAAATAACTCTTTGGATTTAAACAGTTCTGCAATACTACAAATCAATAAATCTTGGAATCTACTCTCAAGCCCAACAGATGCAGATATTAATAGCTCTGAGTTAGAGTATAACTCTATTTGGATTTATAAAAATAGCAATTGGCAGAAAAATCCTGAAACAATAGAGGCTAAATATGGTTTTTGGATAGATTCAAAAACAGATATAAATCTAACTCTATGGGGCAGTAGTTACAAACCTGATTTTAATGATTTAAATGAAAGCTGGAATCTACTAGGAACGGGTGAAAAGTTAGAGTCTCTAAAAGAGAATTGGAGTTTTAAAAAAGTTTTCAAATACAATAATAGTCAATGGATAGAAAATCCTGATTTAATAGAATCTGGAGAGGGGTTTTGGGTTCATCCCTAAAAACTCTCTTTTTCTTATCTCTTAATCAATCTTTTCCAACAACTCACAACCCAAAATAGCACCATTTTTCAAAGTTGAGTGTTTTATTTTTAAGTTTGAGCTAGAGATTGAGTTTTTTACAACTTCCTCTTTTATAAAATCTATCAAATCTAAATTTGAATCGATAACACCCCCGCCTAAAACTAACAGAGATGGGTTTAAAACTGTTACGATATTTGAGATAGCAGTTGATAATCCATTATAAAAATTTTCCAAAATCTCTTTTGATTCTTCACTTTTATGATTTTTAAGCCCTATTAGAGTCGGTTTACAATCCAATTTATAGTAATCTACCCACTTTTGTAGAGCAACTCCAGAGCAGAAAAGCTCTAAACAGTTCTTTTTACCACACCCACAACTAAATGGAGCCTCTTTAAAAACTATATGACCCATCTCTCCAGCTAAATTATCAACACCTCTAATAAGCTCTGAATTGCTAATATAGCTACTACCAAAACCTGTACCAATATAGACTACAACAATATCTTTAGCATCTGTCACACTAAACTCTGCCAAAGAGGCACACTTTAAGTCATTCTCTACAACTAATTTAGTTCTATATCTGCTCTCAATATATTTTTTTATATCTCTTTGAGATATATTTATATTTGGACTAGAGAGAATAGTCCCATCTCTAACCTGACCTGCAAATGAGATTCCAATAAAGCTTATATCTTTTGATTTCAATTTTCTCTCTAAAAACTCAATTAAATCGATATTCAAACTATCGACTCTACCATTTTCAATAACTTCCCTACTCTCTTTTAAAACATATCTAAAGTTTGTACCACCATAATCTATATAGAGTTTCAATATCAACCTTTTTTTTAAAAATTATAATATATCTCTATATTATTTCAGTAACTCTCTCAAAAGATATTTTTTGATTTTTCCAGTATCTGTTCTAGGAATATTCTCCTCTCTTATCTCGATTACCCTTTTAACTCTAAAACCTTGAATATCTAAAGCTTTTATTTTTGATTCAAAACTCTCCAATGGCTTTTTAAATGAGATAAACAGAGCGATATACTCACTCTTGTCAAATCCAGATAGAGCTATCGCATTTTCAATCTCTGAAAACCTCTCTTTAACAGAGTTTTCAATCTCCACAGAGCCGATATTTTCACCATTTACTATTATAATATCTCTCTTTCTATCGATAATTTTCATATGATACTTATCAAATTTGACAATATCACCAGTTCTATACCAACCATCACTATCTATTGCACTCTTTGATATGCTTGACCCTTTTAACCAAAGCTCTCCATCATCATCAACTCTATAATCCAACCCTTTATATATCTTTCCAACAGTTCCTATTTTATTTATCTTAAAGCCATTTGCAGAGATAGAGGCAACACTCTCTGCACTTCCATACCCCTGCACAATATCGATACCAAACTCTCTTTTTACATCTTTAGCTAAGTAGTTGGGTAAATCCTCTCCCCCCGATGTAAAGTGAGAATTTCTAAAAATATTTACTGTTTTTAAAAAAAATTTTGTAAAAAATGGCATTTTTGCACTCAATAGTGCTTTGTAGATTCGAGGCACAAGCGTAGTGACTTTTCCAAATAGCATCGCCTCTTTTAAAGCTCTTTTAATGCATAGTTGAGAGAGTTTTGTATTTTTCTTAGAGACATAGTAGAGCGATACAGAAGCACCAAAGTAGATAGGTAAAAAGGCAGAGAAAAAAAGCCCATAAATATGCCCTAGAGGTAGAGGAGTTACAAAGAGATTTCCCTTTTTTATATTGTAACTATCATAAAAAGCAAAACTAGATTTTATATTTTTGCTAGTTAATACAATATCTTTTGGCTCTCCTGATGTTCCACTTGATTTCAAAATCAAATAATCAAATTCACTATTTCTATTTAGAGTAGATATATCTGCTGTTTTGAAAGAGTCGATATTTAGAAGAAAATTCTCATAAGTGATAACATTTGAATCTATAAACTCCAAATCTTCACAACAGAAGATATATTTTACATTTTTATTAGCTTTCTCTCTATAAATATCCTCTTTGCTTAGAGAATCAAATAAAATAGTAGTCGTAATCTCCATCGCTTCAAGAGCATATAGAAGTATAAAAAAACTATAATGCACATCTGTAATTAAAATAACACTATCGCCTCTTTTAAAGCCTTTGTACTCCAAAAAGCTAACAGCTCTTAAGATATCTTTTGATATATTTTCATAACTTATAAAACTACTACTCTCTCTTTTAGTTAGTTTTATAAATTTACCCTTTTTATCAAAAAGTTCTAAATACAGCATACTTTTCCCTAAATTTTATTTTAAAGATTATAGCAAAGCTAGTTAATATCAAAACTTATCCAAATAGATAAATAAGTTTTATTTATATTTTATCTCAACTTATTAGAGTTCTCAGAATATTCCGAAATAATCAAAGATTAGTATTCAATCTAAAATAATATTTTCTCTTTTTTGGTACTTTTACTCTCTCTACTAATTCAAAATCTCTTAGTATCTTTAAATCTTTTTGAACAGTTCTCACTGATATATCAAATCTTTTAGCTAAATCTTCTGTGGTTTGTAAAAAAGAGGTGTTTTTATTTGATAAAAATTTTATAATTTTTCTCTGTCTAGGTGATAAATCTATATTTTGATTCTTTACTCTATGAATAATAACATCTTCCCTCAGATAAGTATTGATTCTATTTTTTAAAATATCAAGACCTTCTAACATTATATCTGTTAAATAATAAAAAAAATATGTCATATCAAAATTATTTTTTTCATTCAAATCACTTCTCTCTACATCAATAAAAGCTTGATAGTAGTTTTTTGGCTTTTTATAAATAATTTCTGATAGAGATATATAATAAAACATATCATAACCATAATGTTTAAGTAAATAGGTAAATAAAATACGAACAGTTCTACCATTTCCATCTATAAAAGGGTGAATATAAGCAAATAAAAAATGAAAAGCTATTGAGCTATATATATTATCAATAGGTTTTTTAAAATCATCTGGCTCTAAAAACTCTAGTAACTTATCTAACATTTTATTCATCACATCTATATTAGAAGGGGGAGTAAAAATAACTTTCTGGTAAGCATCAACTATTTCATTTGGCTCTTTTCTATACTCTCCTGAATCTTTTTCATACTCTAAAGTTTTATCTGTTGTTATTTTATGTATTTTTTTTATTAACTCATGACTTACTAACTCATCTATATCTCTTAACTCTTGAAGTGCTTTAAAGTTATTTAATACCATTATTTCATCTTTATTCTCAGGTTCATCATAACCTTTTGCTAATCTTTCTGCCTTCACTACTGTACTATGAGCACCTTCAATTGTTGAAGAGTAAAACCCTTCATAGATCAAAGTATCTTGAAAAAGTTCAAGTGAAAATTTTTCTTTAACAAAATACTCTTTACTTTTCCAAAAATTTTTAATTTTTTCTACTCTATTTTGCAACTCTAATGTCTCTACAAAATAAAATCTCTTCTCTTTAAACTCAAAAATCAAGTTTCTCTGTTTTTTTCTATACTCTTTAATTCTTTTAATAATTTTATCGTAATCACAATCTGATTTAACAATGCGTAGTTTTCTATATTCAATCTCATTAAATGTATAATAATTTTCTATTGTTAAATATTTTGCCCACCCTTTATCTGTTGTTGGATACTCTTTTTTAGACATTTTTAGCAAATCCTTTTAACCCTCTCTTTTCTCAAAAAGTTCAATAAACTTATCTAAAGCTACTTTATCCATTTGTGTCTCTTGCTGGTATCCTTCTACAACAAAAAAAAGTTTATAGCAATCTTTTCTCTCTTTATTATAAACAAAAAATGAAACTTTATCCATATCTACATAAATTTGACTATCGTCTCTACCAAAAGAATATATATTTCTTTTCATTTAAAACCTCTTATTTTATTTTTTCAATCTATTATTTTAGCTCTCTCTACCTCTATCTCTTTTTTGATACTTTTATCAAAAATCTCAATATATTATATCTCAATCTCAAAAGAGGTTAAAAAATTACTTCTATCTTATCTATAAACTCTTTTATACAAATTTAATGCTTTAAATATTACTCTCTTAAAATACTTTAATAGGGATAAAACAAAATGAAAAATAAAAACAAAAACTATTTAGAGATACCATCAATATTAATGCGAGGTGGGACAAGCAAAGGTCTTTTTTTTAAAGAAGAGGATTTACCAAGTGATAAAGCATTAAGAGATAAGATATTTTTATTGGCAGTTGGTTCGCCCGATAGCTATAAAAAGCAGATAGATGGTGTAGGTTCAGCGACATCAAGCACAAGTAAAATAGCAATAGTTGATAAATCAAGTAGAGATGGGTTTGATTTAGATTACACTTTTGGGCATATATCGATAGATAAACCCGTGATTGATTACTCTGGAAATTGTGGAAATCTCTCAAGTGCTGTTGGAGTCTTTGCAATAGAATCAGGATTGATAGAGGCTAAGCCAAATGAGATAAAAAGTATCAAAATATGGCAGAGAAATATAAAAAAAGAGTTGAGAGTTACTCTAAAAATAGATGAGTTTGGCAAAGCAGAGATTTTGGGTGATTTTTTCTTAGCTGGAGTTAATAATCTAGGCTCACCGATAACAGTAGAGTTTATGAAACCAAATGATAAAAGACTCTTTCCAACAGGCAAAACTATCGATACTTTGGATATTCCAAATTTTGGAAAGATAGAAGCTACTTTAATTGATGCTGGAAATACAACAGTTTTTGTAGATGCTAAAGATTTAGGTTTAAGTGGAATTGAGCTTCCAAATGAGATAGATAGTGATAAAAAACTATTAGAGCTTTTAGAGCTTATTAGGTGTTATGGAGCTGTTAAGATGGGATTATCAAACGATTGGCAAGAGATAAGCCAAAACCAACCAGCAACTCCAAAAATATCTATTATCTCAACTCCAAAAGAGTATATTGCGACAAATGGAGATAAAATATCTAAAAACAGTATCGATATTTGTGCAAGAATCATATCTATGGGAAAAGCTCACCACGCCTATACTGGAACGGGTGCTATCGCAACGGCTGTTGCTGGAGTGATACCAAATACGATAGTCTCAAATGCAGTAACTAATGAGATAGATGAGTTAAGAATTGGTCACAGTGCTGGAGTTATCTCTGTTGGAGCTGAAGTAAAGGAGAAAGATGGAGAGTTTTTAGTAGAGAGAGCCTTTTTCACCAGAACTGCTAGAGTTTTGATGAAAGGGCAAGTTATTATCCCTAAAATTGGGTTTTAAATAGCGATTCTAAATCTATATTTAAAAGCTTTTTTCCTCTATATTTTTTTGAGAGTGATTCACTAGCATCAATTAAATCTTTCGATTTTACACCATGTTTGATTGAGCTAACAGCCTCAACAAAAGCCGATAGATGGTCACAAACCTTTAAAAGCTCTCCATCTATTGGGTTATATCTATTTTTATTATATTTTTTCATCTTTTTAGAATCGATAGTTAAAAGTTTTTTATCTTTTACTATCTTATTACTAAACTCATCATAGACAAAAAACTCTATTTCGCTATGCCAACTATTTGGTAAAAGAGGTAAGACTCTGCTCTTAACTAAATCGATTTCACACTCTTTTATAAGCTCATCAAGCCCTTTGATTGAGTATTTTATTGGTGAGATTATATCTCTTGTAAGCACTTCTGGTAAATCGTGAAATAGTGAGCCAAAAAAGTTATTATAGATTCTCTTATTACAAGCAAAATCTTTTGAGAGAAAGTAACTAAAGATAGCAACTGTTAGGGTGTGTCCCAAAACTGAAGTTTTTGGAATCCTTGGAGTTCTTGACCATCTCTTTTGAAATCTAAGATGACCAATCATATCGATAAACTCTTTTGTATTTTTACCCAGCATTAACCTCTGAACTCCACTTAAATCGTAAAACTCCTCTATTTTATTCTCAAGCTCTCGCTTTATCTCCTCCACGGCAAACAGTTTTGAGTTGAAATTATAGATAATATCAAACTCCCATTTTGAGCTTATAAAATGTGATGCTTTTAATATTTTTTTCTCAAGTTTATCGGGATTTATTTTTGAGTATTTAATAAAATTCTCTTTAAAAACCTCATCGACTCCAGTTAACGAATCTAAAACAAACTCATTTAACTCTTTTGATTTACTCTCATAGAGTTTATGAAATATTTGAGGTTTTATATCTGTTAGCAAAATTCTTTGAAAATACTCAAATATAAATCCATCAATTAACAATCGCCAATCAATTTTTTTATCTTTTGACTCTTCATATTTTGCTAGAATATAGATTGTAAAAGCTTTATGAGCCTGTTTATCAAGCTCTGTAAACTCAACTGGAGAGGCTTGGTCGTTCCATCTAATAATATTAGCTGAGCTAAAAATTAGCTCTATCAAATCTTGATTTAACATATAGTTTCCATAATTTAATTTTTTATGTTAAAAATAACAGATTTAAAACTAAAAAGCAATTAAAGGATATAAATTTTGAGTGATTTAGATATTTTAGAGATATTAAAAAGTAGAAGAAGTATTCGAAAATTCTTGGATAAAAAAGTAGAATCGGAAAAGATTCATAAAATTTTAGAGGTGGCAATGAGTGCCCCATCAGCTAGAAATCAACAACCTTGGAGATTTGTAATAATAGATAATAGAGATACTTTAGATACTATTGCAGAGCAACACCCATATGCAAAAATGTTAAAAACTGCCCCTTTAGCTATCGCTATCTGTGGAAAAGTAGAGAATGAGTGTGAAGAGAACTACTGGACTCAAGACTGCTCAGCTTCTACTGAGAATCTACTCTTAGCTAGTCATGTTTTAGGGCTTGGTGCTGTCTGGATAAGTATCTATCCAAAAGAGGAGCGAATGCAGATTTTAATCGATAATTTAGAGCTACCAAAGAGTATAGAACCTTTAGCACTTGTGGCAGTTGGTTATGCTAATGAAAAAAAAGAGAAAGAGGATAGATTTGATAGAGAGAAGATATTTTTTAATAAATTCTCTTAAGCTTTTTTCTCTTTTTCTCCCTTTAACTCATAGATTTTTACACTATTGTTTTTACCTTTTACCTTTACATCATCAATATACTCAAAGTTAAACATATTATCTACTCTTTTCTCTGTAAACTCACTAACTATAATATCTGTTTTGTAGACTTTATTAATCGCTTCCAATCTAGCAGCTAAATTCACACCATCACCAATTAAAGTATAGTTGATTCGATAGTGTGAGCCTACATTGCCAACAACTACATTTGCACTATTGATTCCTATTCTAGTTCTCAAAAGTGGTTTTCCCTCAACTTTCCACTTCTTATTTAACTCTTCAAGTCTTTTTTGAATAGCTAAAGCACATCTACAACCAAGCTCTTCGTGATTTTCTATATCTTTTGGAGCATTCCAAAAAGCCATAACACAATCACCAATATATTTATCAATAGTTCCATCAAACTCTTTAATAATAATACTAAGCTCATCTAAATACTCTGATATATGAAACATAAGCTCACTAGAGTTCATATCTTCAGCTAGAGTTGTAAAGTTCTCTATATCTGTAAACATAACTGTAATATATCTCTTCTCTCCACCAATCTCTGCAACTTTTCCCTCTTTAATCAAATCTTTAACTAAATCAGCTGGAATATATTTTTGAAATGAGCGAAGACCATTTTGCATACTAAAGACAGATGATTGCATTGTCCTTATCTCTGTAATTATAGAATCAACCTTTAAATCAATATCTAAATTTAAATTTTTAATATCGTCCATACTGCTAGAGAGGCTCTGAATCGGGTTTGATATTCTTTGTGAGAGCATATTTATCATAACAAGCCCAATAATCAAAATAACAATCGATATAACAATATCTTTAATTATTAAAGAGTATATATCTTTTAATAACTCATCTTCATCAACAATAATAGCTATTGTCCAATCCTTTTTGAACTCTTTTGGAAACTCCATAAAATAAGTGATAAAACTTCCACTATCTAAATCCAATTTTGTATCTTTTATCTCGCTATTAGATTTATAAAAATCGATAGATTTGGATATAACTTCACTATCTAAATCGTATACAGATGGTACTTTATTTTTATAAACACTCAAATCTTTATAGGCTATCAATTTATCTTTTGAATCGAAAATAAATATATCTGAATTTTTTCCTACCTCTAAACTCTTAACAAACTCTGATAAATCAGATAGAGTTATATCACTAGCAACAACACCCATAAAAGAGCCATTTCTATCATAAACTTTTTTAGATATTGTAAGTCCTAGAGATTTTGTAGATTCAAACATATATAAATCTGACCAAATAGCTTCATCTGTTTTGCTAGATTCGATAAACCAAGGCCTAACAGTTGGGTTGTATTTAGCCTTTTTTTCCACAATCTCAACTATATTAAAGTCACTATCTCTATATCTCCAAAACTCCTCTTTAGAGTTTTGGTATATCTCTCTAGTAGCTTTTTTAGGGTGATTTCTCGATTGAAAAAAGTTACCTTGTAAATCAGCAATATACATACTAGTTACATTTGAGTGTTGATTATTCATATTCCAAAAATACTCTATCCAGATAGCTCTATTATTCTCTATATTGTTATAATTTAAAATATTTGATGCAATATTTGTGGATTGTTCAATCGGCTCAAACAGATTTAGAGTATCTGATATAACTTTAGATGAAGCCATATCGACTAAATCTTTAGCTATCTTATTTTTCAAATCGATAATTTGAAAATAGTTATAGATACCAACACTACAGAGTACAAATACTATTAAACCAGAAAACAGTAGAGATAAATTAAACTTTAAACTTTTTGTTTTTTTCATAAACTCTCCAAAAACTAAATATGCTCTGTCTTTGAGCATTTAATAAAAGCACCTTTTTTTGCAATCCATCTATTATCTAAATAGAGCATTTTAAACTCAGATGTACAAAACTCTTTTCTCTTAAAATAAACCAATTTTACTAAAAAAAAGTTATCAATCTTATAAATTTTTAAAATATCAAAATCTTTTACTTGATAGAAATTTTTTGCAAAATATGAAACTATTTCACTATTTGGTTTCAAAATATACTTTATATAGATAAAATGATAAAAGGTTGATATAAAAAAAATATTACCAATAGATTTATGTATATTTTAAATAACAATTTAATTTTACTATCTCTCCTTGAAAGCTTATAGAGATAGAGAAAAAGAGTTACTATTAATATAAAAATTATATAAATCACTTTAAGCTCCTACTTTATTTGAATATAGCTTTTTAAATACTTTTTTAAGACAATAAGATATAAAATATAATACTATATATGTAAAAAATATTTAAAAATTTAATTATAAAGGATAATAGATGAAAAAATTTATTTTATCTTCACTTTTTTTAATATCTACCATTTTAGCAAATGAGTTTGAAAAAGCAAACGAAGTTACAAAACGAATAAATCCCACTTTAAAAGATGGAGCTATTTTATCCTATTATGAATCGATAAAAGATGCTAAAAGAGCTGTTGTAAATATATCAACTCAAAGACATATTAAACAGAATTTAAAATTTAATAGAGATGACCCATTTGAGAAATTTTTTGCCCCTTTTTTCGATATTATGCCAAGAGATAGGATACAAAGCTCCCTAGGAAGTGGTGTAATTATCTCAAAAGATGGATATATTCTCACAAACAATCATGTTATATCAGATTCTGATAAAATCACTGTTATTATCTCTGAAGATGAGTATAGTGCAAAAGTAGTCGGAACTGACCCTAAAAGCGATTTAGCTATCATAAAAATAGAGGCTAAAAACCTTACAAATATAAAATTTGGAAACTCTGATAGAGTAAAGGAGGGTGATGTTGTCTTTGCTATTGGGAATCCATTTGGAATAGGTCAAACTATAACACAGGGAATAATATCGGCTCTAAATAAAACAGGAATAGGGATAAATGATTATGAAAACTTCATTCAAACAGATGCTTCAATAAATCCCGGAAACTCTGGTGGTGCTTTGGTTGATAGTAGAGGTGTTTTGATTGGAGTAAATACAGCTATTATCTCAAGTAGTGGTGGAAATAATGGAATCGGTTTTGCAATTCCCTCTAATATGGTCTATAAAATTGCAAAATCTCTAATTGATAAAGGCTTAGTAGAGAGAGGCTATTTAGGTGTTAGTATAGGGGATTTAAATAGTGATTTGAAAGATTTTTATAATCAGAAAAATGGGGCTTTGATACTCTCTGTTGAGCCTAACTCTTCAGCCGATAGAGCAGGAATCAAAAGAGGGGATTTAATAGTTAAAATAGATAATAAAAAGATATTAAATGCAAGTGAGCTTAAAAATAGAATCGGCTCATTTACTCCAAATGAAGAGATATTAATAAATTTAATAAGAGATAATAGAGAGATAGAAATAAAAGTCTCTCTAGGGGTGCTTAAAAGCAATAATATCTTAGATGAGTTTGAAATTTTAGATGGTCTTGGCTTAAATAATTTAACAACTAAGCTAAAAAAAGAATATAATATAGATAGAGATATAGATGGTGTTTTAGTCACTAGCGTAAAAATCAACTCAAAGGGGTTTGAGTATGGTTTTTTAGAGGGTGATGTTATTATTCAAGTAGAGAAAGATTTGATAGATAATATTGATGATTTAAAACAATCTTTAAGTAAAAGTGGTAAAAAGAGAATTTTTATAAATAGAGCTGGTGCAATGTTTGTACTTGTCATAAAATAGAGGTTAGCTATGTTAAGTGAGTATGATAAAAAGAGGTTAGAGAATATTGATATTTTATATGTAGAGGATAATGAAGAGATACTAGAGCATATAAAAATAATTTTTGAAACACTAGGTCTTAAAAAGAGTAGATATGCTCTAAATGGAGAGGAGGGGTTTAAACTATATTTAGAGCAGAGACCTGATGTCTTAATAACAGATATAAAAATGCCTAAATTAAATGGAATTGAACTTATCAAAAAGATAAAAGAGGTTGATACAGATACAACTATAATAATCACAACAGCTTTTGCTGAATCTGAGTATCTAATCGATGCTATCAATTTGGGTATCGATAAGTATATAGTAAAACCGATACAGACCAAAAAACTATTAGAGATTATACTAGATTCATCAAAAAACCTAGAAGAGCATGAGGAGTTAGATAGAAGAAATAAAGAGCTATATTTAAAAGATGCTATTATCTCCTCTAAGAGTGAAATTTTAAAAGATATTTCTCATCACTGGCGAAACCCATTAAATGCTATATATTTAATGCTAGAAGAGATTAAATATATAGATAATGTTAATACAAAAGAGTTAAAACTAGAGCTTGAAGCACAACTAGATAAGATTCAAAACGAAATATCAAAACTATCAGAACATATCGATTTTTTCTCTAAAAATTTTCGTTTAGACAACGCTTTAAAAATATTTTCAATAAATGAGTTGATAGAGACTGTCATAGAGTTTCAGAAAGAGAAATTAACTTATAATAATATAAAATTAAGCGTAAATATAGATTCTGAAGATAAAATAAAAATATATGCTCCTTACAAAAACTTTTTCTACTCTGTTCATCAAATTATTAAAAATGCTATTGAGGAGCTTATAACTATCGATAGCAAAAAGAGTATAGATATTTTTGTATCACTAAAAAATGATATTTTAAAAATAAAAATATTTAATAGTGGATCTCCTATTGAAAATAGTTTAAAACAGAAAATTTTTGAACCCTACTTTAGCACAAAAAGCAGTAGCTCAGGCAAGGGTTTAGGGCTATTTATCTCTAAAAAACTATTAGAAGAGGCAAACGCCTCAATTAGTTATGCAAATGAAGAGGGTGGAGTATGTTTTGAGATAAAACATAGACTCTATAAAAATAGACCTTTAGGTTAAATCTATTGTACTTTTTGAGACTATTAGAAAAAGCTTTTTCTAACAATCTCTATTTAACCTAAAGAGTTAATAAAGCCCATTTATCTGTGCATCACTATCAAATAGAAAAAGTGACTTATTTACAACGCTATCTCCCTCATTTAACCCTTTTATAATTTCAAATTTATCACTATTTAATCTTTTAGCCTCTATAACTTTAGGCTCAAACTCACCCTCATACTCACCTTTGACAAAAACTATAAACTTATCACCTTTTGTAATAATTGCCGATTTTGGAAGGGTTAAAGCTTCTCTTTTAGCTTTAAAAAACTCAACCTTAGCAAAACTCTCTGGATATATTTTTAATTTATTATTATCTATAATTAATCTAATATCGATAGTTTTACTACTTTTATCAACTTTTGGATAGATAAAATCTACTTTTGTACTGAAAACTTCATCAGATGAATCGAATTTAACTTTTGCAAAAGCTGTCTCTTTTACAAATGCAATATCATCTTCATAGACTCTAGCAATAACCCAAAGAGAGCTAAAATCTGCTAATCGATACAATAGAGAGCCTTTTTTTGCAAAAGAGCCACTATTTATCTTTTTATCAATTACAAAGCCTCTATACTTTGAGTAGATAGGCAGATACTCTCTCACCTTTTTAGACCTATTGATAGATTTTATCACCCTTTTATCGATTCCTAAAAGCTCTAACTTTTTTGATATATTTCTATTTAGAGAACCCTTTGAGTTTACAAGCTCACTCTGTGCTAAGTAGATATCTTGTGAATAGACATCAAAAAGTCTTTGATTCTTCTCTACAAATTGATACTCTCTATCTATATTTAAATTTGAGATAAAGCCATCAAACCTTAAATTAATATCATATATTTTACTCTCATCTATTTTGCTATATCCATAAAACTCTTTTGATTCTAATATCTGCTCTTTTTTAACACTTACAAACTCAATATTAAAGAGTTGCTCAACCTCTATTGCAAAAATATCTACTACAATAAGTAGAGCAATAAAATATCTAACTATCATCTCAAATCCCTTTTAATATCTACCATATAGTAAATCTAACTCATTTTTATTTAGTAAAAACTCAACCCTTTTACTATTTAACTTAAAATCTAACTCAAATAGCTCTTTTAAAACGCTATATATATCATCTAAAGAGTTTTTAACCTCTATGGAGTTTTTTAATGTATTTAACAACTCTCTATTAAACTCTACAATTTCTCTCAAAAGCTCTATCTCTTTTAATGTTGCTTCTAATTTCACCAAAAGCTCTCTTTTTTTTGATTCTAACTCTAGTTTTAAATCATTTAAATTTTTTGATTTTACAACCACCTTATCAAGAGCTTTTGCAACTTGAATATTTTCTCTATCGTAGATATTTAGAGGAATGGTTAGAGAAAATGAGAGATAATTTTCCCTAGATTCTCTTTGATTATAAGCTAATGCTATATTTACATCAGGTATTTTATCTTTTTTAGCAAATAGATGTCTCTTTTGCTCTCTATTTAACTCCTCTTTTGCCTTTATTAAATCTATATTTTTTCTAAAATCTAAATCCTCAAATGAAAAATCACTATTTTTATTAAATTTAAACTTTTTAAAATTGTAATTTGCCTCTCTATTTAGCTTTAAACTCTCTATCTCAAAACTCTCTTTTAAGTAAATCTCTTTTAATTTTATATTATTTAATAAAACTCTACTATTTATTATTGCTCTATAGTGAGTATTTGAGCTAAAGTTATATATTTTATGTAGATTCTCTATCTCTTTTAATAGTTTTTTATACTCTCTAACAAGTTTAATATCTCTATCTAAAAAAGAGAGCTTTATAAAACTATCTTTCACTCTCTTTGCTAATTTTAATTTTTGATTTAAATACTCTATTCTCTCTATATGATGTTCGATTTTTGATATATCTCTTTTTATTTTCAATTTACTATTTAGAGGAAGTTTTTGAGAGATAGCAATATACTCTGACTGCATAGGCTCTAACCCTCTATCGAAAACTTTTGATAGTAAAATATCATTTATTCCCATCTTTAATTTAGGATTTTCCAACTTATCACTCAATTTTATATCTTTATCTGCTAACTCTACTAAAGCTTTATGTTTTTGTAAGCTTAAAGAGTTTTCAAAAGCGATATTTAAAACTTCCTCTAAACTTTGAGCTGTTAAAAGGAGAGGGAAAACGATTAAAAAGATATATTTTCTCAAAACTCTATCCTTTTTATAAAATCACGCTACTTTTTGCTCTATATTTTTTGCCATCTCTCTCTATATAGATTCTAACTTGCCAAGTTCCACCCATCGATATACTGCTTTTTACTCTATAGACTCCATCTTCTAGCTCATTAGCCTCAACTATATCGTCCATATATGGCATACCAGGCATCTCAGGCATAAATATTTTAAATGTAACTTTAGCTCCACTAAACACTTTAGAACCTTTTTTTATAACGATTTTTATATCATTATCTCCAACAACAAGTGGCTTAACAGAGCTATACTCTAGCTTTAAACTTCCAGCTTTTTCTTTTTTTACAAACGCATCTGAAGCAAATGCAGTTGATGAGACAAATAAAATAGCCATTATGATTTTGAAAATCTTCATTTTAATCTCCTAATTTAATTTTTAAAATTATAAAAACTATTCGTGTAGTTTATGTGTAATAAAAGGTAATTTTTTAACAACTATTTAGTAATTAATGAAAAATTAAGTAATTAACAACAAGTTAAACTTTTTTTATATAAAATTTAAGACTTATACTTTTTTACAAAAAAACAAGGCAAAAGTGATGAAAAACTTATCAATCAGACTTCAACTTATAATAATTTTTATTGTATTTTTAATCTCTTCTATAATAGGGGCGATATTTTTTCAATACTCAATCACAAAAATGGAAAATTTAGGAAAAAGCAAATTTTATATCACTACGGTAAATAAAGATATTCTAATTTTAAGAAAAAATGAGAAAGATTTCTTAGCTAGAAAAGATATGAAATATTTTGATAAGTTTAATAAAAACTTTAATACTCTATTAAAAAATATTGAGCAATTCAAATCAACAGTAGATAAAAATAACAAAGTAGCTTTAGATGAGATAGATAGAGTTGAAAAGAGTGTAAAAAAATATAGAGAAAAGTTTATAGAGTTAGTTAAAATTCAACAAAAGATAGGACTTCACTATAAAGATGGACTATATGGAGGACTTAGAAAAGCTGTTCATCAAGCAGAGGTTAAATTTAAAGAGTTTAAATATGATAAACTCTTAAAAGATATGCTAACTCTTAGAAGAAATGAAAAAGATTTTATGCTTAGATATTTAGATAAATATATAACTAAATTTAATACAAATTATGAAAAGATGAAAAATAATGTTATCAATAGCACTAAACTCACTGATGAGGCAAAAAGCTCTAGTTTAGAATCTTTAAAAATCTATAAAGAGAGATTTTTAAAATTTGCAGATGGTGTTAAAGAGAAAGGATTAAACCCTAAATCAGGAAAACTTGGTGAACTTAGAAAAATAATTCACGAAAGTAGTGCTGTTGTAAATGAGGTAACAGAGCGTATTTTAGATATGACTAATGTAGAGATTTTTGAACTTAGAAAATTTAATTTAATAATAGTAGTTGTAAATATAGTAGTTGTAATAATACTCCTTCTTATTATCTCAAGAAGAATTTACAGTGAAATCCTCTCTCTTAGAGAGACTGCTACCGATTTAGCAGATAATGGTGAAGCAGATTTAACTCAAAGATTAAATATCAACGGAAACAACGAAATAACACAAGCAAACTCTAAAATAAATAAATTTATAGAGAGAATTCAAAGCACTCTCGATGGAATTAAATCTTCATCATCAGAGACTGCTTCAGTTGCAAATGAGCTTTCAGTTACAGCTATGCAAGTGGGAAAAAGAGTTGAAAAAGAGGCAGAGATAATTGAAGGAAATGTTAAATCGAGCGAAGATATAACAGCACTAATTAACTCATCTGTCGAAAAAGCAACAGCAACAAAAGATGATATTATCTCTGCAAGTGATAACTTAAATAGTGTAAGAGCAGAGATTTTAAATATGGTCTCTAAAATTCAACACACTTCAGAAGTTGAAGCTGAACTCTCAAGCAAATTAAATCAATTGAGCAATGATGCAGAGCAGGTAAAATCTGTCTTAACTGTAATTAACGATATAGCAGACCAGACAAACCTTTTAGCACTAAATGCTGCTATTGAAGCTGCTAGAGCTGGAGAACATGGTCGAGGATTTGCCGTTGTTGCTGATGAAGTTAGACAGTTAGCAGAGAGAACACAAAAATCTCTAAATGAGATAAATACAACTATCTCCGTAATTGTTCAAGCAATAATTGATGCAAGTGATAATATGAATAAAAATGCTGAAACTATTCAAGATTTATCAAGCGTATCTACTCAAGTAGAGAGTAAAATCAATGAAACTAATAAAATCATGAACGAGAGTGTAAGCGTAGCTAACGAATCGTTAAATGATAGTGTGGATATTGCAACAAAATTAAATGCTAGAATAAAAAATACAGCCCATATGAGTCAACTAGCCAACTCAAATGCTAGAAATGTAGAAGAGATGGCAACTGCAATCGAGCATCTGCACAATATGACTGAAGAGCTTAGTGCCCAACTCAATAGCTTTAAGACTTGATTTTTACCTATCTATAGCAAAAACCATATAAACTGCAATATTATGAGTTTAATCACAATATTAAGTCATACCCGTACTTGATACGGGTATCCATCTTTTTTGATATAAGATAGATTACCCAATCAAGTTGGGTAATGACAAATACTTTGTTTTATTTTATAGGTGTTTAACTATACTCTTTTCTTCTCTCTTCTCTTTATAACTTTAATAAATTTGCTTCTAAATATAAATTTCTGTATTATATTTTAAGGAGTAAAAATGTTTGAAAAAATTTTCCCAATAATAGTTTTTATTGCTCTTGGTTATCTCACAAAAACTATAAGAAGAGATTCAACAGAACAAAATCGCTCGGAAGTTTTAGTTGATTTTGCGATATTTATATCTCTTCCATCTCTGATTATTTTACAAGTTAGTAAGCTAGAGCTATCTAGTGAGCTTTTTTATATCGTAATTGCTGGGTGGATTGCTATGTTTGTAGCGATAGTAATAGCTTATATAATATCATCTAGTTTAGGGCTTGATAGAAAATCGATTGCCACTTTTATGATAATGTCCTCGTTTGGAAATACCTCTTTTGTAGGACTTGCCTATGTAGAGGCTTTCTATGGAAAAGTTGGCTTAAATCCTCTCATAATCTATGACCAATTTGTAACAATTATGCCAATCTCTATTGTTGGCTCTATGATTATTAGTTACGGTTTAGCAAATGATAAATTTAAAGTAGATGTTAAAGAGATTTTCAAATTTCCACCTTTGATTGCTGTTTTTATTGCACTATTCCTCAACTACTTTAGCTTAGAAATACCGAAGCTTTTTGTAAAATCTTTAGAGATTCTAGGAAACACAACAGTCCCTTTAGCTCTCTTTGCAATAGGTTTAAGGCTATCTTTCGCAGAGGCTTTCTCACAAATGAGAAATACTATTATTTTACTATCTATAAAAATGTTTATAATGCCTCTTTTGCTTCTCATATCAATCAAGCTAATCTACTCAGAGCTGTCTCTAGCTTGGAGTGTTGCGATAATAGAGCTTTCAATGCCTCCAATGATTGTAGCTGGTGTAATGGTTATCAAAGCTAGATTAAACTCAAGCTTAGCAATTTCTAGTGTAGGAGTTGGACTTATTATATCTCTAATATCCACACCAATTTGGTATAATTTAATAAAATAAGGAGAAATTTTTGATACTTTTAAAAAATGTAAATATTGTAAATTTAGATAAAGAGAAGCTACAAAAGAGAGATATTTTAGTAAAGAATGGCGTTTTTAAAAAAATTGATAGAGATATTATTGAGCCAAAAGCTGAAACTTTTGATTTAAATGGAAAAATAGCTTTAGCTGGATTAATCGATGCACATGTGCATGTGACAGCTTACAAAAGAAACTTTACAGAACTCTCACGAGAAGCACCCTCTTATGTGACAATTAAAACTTTAAAAGTGTTAGATGGCATGATAGAGAGAGGTTTTACAACAGTTCGTGATGCTGGTGGGGCTGATTTTGGACTATCAAGAGCTAGTTTTAGTGATGAGATAAAATCACCTAGAATCCTCTTTTGTGGTCCAGCTATCTCTCAAACGGGAGGTCATGGAGATGTTAGACGAGTTGGAGAGGAGTTTATTCCAGCTGATAGATTTGAGATAGGAACTCTAGGGCAAGTTGCTGATGGTGTTGATGCTCTTCGCAAACTTATTCGAAATCAGATTCGAGTAGGGGCTCACCATGTAAAACTTATGGTAAATGGCGGTATCTCAACTCCAACTGATCCGATAGAGAATAATCAATTCTCGCTTGAAGAGTTACGATGTGTTGTAGAAGAGGCTCAAATGGCTAATACATATGTACTAGCTCATGCCTATACTCCAGATTCTATCCATAGAGCTCTTGAGTGTGGTGTAAAATCTATTGAGCATGGAAACTTAATCGATAAAAAGACACTTGAAAACCTTGTATCAAGAGATGCCTATCTAACTCCAACACTCTGTGTCTATAACGCTTTTAGAGAGTATGCACAGAAAAAAAGTGACTTAGATGCAAAAATTGTTGCAAAAGTTGATGGATTTTATCAAAGTGGATTAGATGCTTTAAAAATGGCAAGTGAAATGGGTGCAAATATCATATATGGAACTGATTTAGTCGGTGAATTTCACAATAGACAGTTAGATGAGTTTGCTATCAGAAGTGAGTTTCAAAATGCTGTGGATATTTTAAAAGGAGCAACTACAAATCCAGCAAAACTATTTGGAATGGATAATCAAATAGGCTCTATAAAAGAGGGCTTTTTAGCTGATTTGATTCTTTTAGATAAAAACCCTCTATTAAATGCTAAAGTGCTATCTAAAGAAAAAAATATAAAAGCTGTTATGAAAAATGGCTCATGGGTAAAGGGGTTTTAAACCTCTTTACACTGAATAAACTAATTTTCAAAACTTTAATTTCTTTACTATTAATAAAAATCAATTTGTTCAATTATATTCTTATTAATAGTAAAGAATAAAATTCTATTTGACAAATTCAACCATAGATAAAATAAAAAAGTTATGATATAATCTTAAATTGCAGTTGATGGATTAAACTCTATGTTTAGAATTTAACGATATAAAACATAGAGCTAATTCATAATCAGGGATTATCCCGATTGTATAAAGGCTAGGTGATGATTAATGAACAACTATAAAATAATAGAAGTGCTTTCTATGGTGTTGGTAGCACTAATAGAATTACTATCTACAATTATAGAAAATTAGAGGCTTTACGCCTTTAGTTTCATACTCTATGTTAATTATATCAAAAATATCAGTTTTTGCTTTGTATAATTATTAGTAAGCTTGTACAATAATTGAAAACAATGACACTAAAATGTATAAAAACCATACAAAAACTACTTATCTAACATTTTATAATATTTACAACCCAGCTCACTTTTATTATTACAAGCTTTTTGAAATAACTCTTTAGCTTTAGATGTACTTTTTTCTACTCCGTTGCCATTTATATAGATGATTCCTAGATTAATACAGCCTTGAGAGTAGTTATTATCACAAGCGAGTTTAAACATTTCACTAGCTCTTGATTTTTTAGCCTTTATAACATCACCTCTTGCATAGATATTTCCCATATTAAAACAGGCTTTATAATCTTTAGCACTACATGAATCTCTATAAAGCTCAAATGCTCTAAAGAGATTCCGCTCTACTCCCTTTCCACTCTCATACATAAATCCCAAATTTGTACACCCTTGGTAATTTCCAGCTTCGCAAGATTTTTTATATAAATCAAATGCTAAAGAGTTATTTTTCTCTACCCCTTTTTCATATTCATAGAGAATTCCCAAATTTAAACAGCCTGTAGCATTTCTGTTATCACAAGCTTTTTTATAGAGTTTAGTTGCTCTCTTATAATCAAATAGTTCTTCAGCCTCTAGTGCTAAATCAAAATCACTCTTTGCAAAGAGTAATAGAGATAGGGTAGTTAGAGTTATTAAAATTTTTCTCATTTTATACCTTATATTTTTTTAGAGAATATATTAAAAAGTCTCCCAATCATCATCATCTAAAACACTCTCTTGTGAAACTTTATTATAAATTGGTGCTTCAGCTTTATGCACTACTTTATCCTCAATATCACACTTTTGAAGCTTTTCGCAATTTAACTCTTTCAATCTATCTAGTAGATTAAAAACTTTTAAAGTGTTTGAAGATAGATTTGATTTAATCTCTTTCAGTGCATTTCCTAAAGGCTCTTTTTTATAGAGAGTTAAATACTTTTTATAAAGCTCTTTAACCTCTAAATTTGTCTTCTCAAGCTCTTTAAACTCTCTACTTCTAGCAAAAAAGTTATCTTGATTCTGAACAAGCCAGTTATCTATCTCAATATCTCTCTCTAAAGATTTATTGCTACTTAACTCTAACTCTTTTAAAAACTCATCTCTAAACATAACAAAATCTAGTTTTAATCGTGAAACTTCAAGTGCTAAGTTTACATCACAAATTCCATCTTTTTTTCTCTCATCAAAGTTAACTTTTTTTGTAATATCTAAAAGATTTTTTGCCATAGATGAGACATCTTGAGAGAGCATACTAACATCTAATGCAACTTTTGCGTTATCTTGTGTAACTTTATCAAGCGATGAGATTGTGTGTGAGATTTGTCTAATAGCACTCATCTGCTCTTTAGAAGCGTTTGCCACATCTTCCACAAGCAGACTTGTATCACTGATTCGACTATTTAAAGTGCTAAACTCCTCCATCATAGAGTGAGCAATATCTTTTCCATCTGTTGCTCTACTTTGAGCCTGTTCTACCAAATCTTTAATCTGTTTTGCAGCTTCTGCACTTCTACTAGCTAAATTTCTCACCTCTTGAGCAACAACGGCAAAACCTTTTCCAGCATCTCCAGCTGTTGCAGCTTCGACAGCAGCGTTCAAACTTAAAATATTTGTCTGAAAAGCTATATTATCAATAACTGTAATGGCATCATTTATAATTGTTGTTGAGCGATTTATCTCGTCCATCGCTTCAGATGTCTTTATAGCTAGATTGTTTCCAACTTTTGCAGCTTCTAGTGATGATTTTGATAAATCTGCCATCTTAACAGCTTTTTCGCTTAAGTGTTCAATATTACTTGTTATCTCCTCTGTTGAGGCTGAAATCTCTTGAAGCGAAGCGGCTTGATGGTGTGCTGAGTTTGAGAGTTGCATCGATGAGTTTGAGAGTGTTTTGATAGAGTTTTCAAGATTTTCACCAGAGTTAAAAATTATAGCTATAAGTTCAGATATATTTGAGCCTAAAACATTTGTAGCCAAAACTAACGAGCCAACATTACCCGATATTTTTGTATCAATTTGATAGTTAAAATTAGAGTTTCCATACTCAACAAGTGATTCTAAAATAAATTTTAAGTTATGGAGTGTCTCATTTAACATTCCATTTAAATTATTTTTAAGCTCTTCAAGCTCAAGTGAGTTTGCTTGTGATTTCACTTCGCCAATATAGAGTCCATCTTTTACTTTAGCAACAACTTCGCTAACTTCATTTATAACTCTACTATCTTTCTCAAAACCATTTTTCACTCTATCTATATTTGAGTTTATTAATTTAGCAATATCACCTATATCATCATCACTTACAACATCGATATATTTTATCTCTTTACTCTCTCTATTTAAAAATTTAAAAAAGTCTAAAATACCTCTCTTTGTATTCTCTATCGAAACAATTATCTTTGTAGAGATTAAAAATGATGTCAAAAATGATAAAATCAGACCTAAAAGCAGAATAATCATAATAGAGTAGGTAGCACTGCTAAAAGTATCTAAAGAGACTACTTTGTAAACATCAGCTTTTGATTTAAAGTTTTGATAGAGATTCTCCAAGTTTTTATTTAGTGCTATTAAGTTTAAATCTATCTTTTTATAAATATCTATATCCAAACTTCTATTTAACTCTATTGCATTAAAAATTAGACCCAAATCTTTTTGAAAGTTTTTATACTCTTTCTCTATGGTTAAATAGGAAGCTTTATCAATCTGTTTTAATTGATTTAATAAATCTCCAATATGCCCTATCTCTAACTTTAAATTTTTTAATAAAACTTTCGAATCTTGTGAGAGCATAACACCTCCAACAAATTGAACTATTTTTGTTGAAGAGTTTAAGATATGCAGGGTTAAATCTTTTTTTTGAATCTCTTTGAAAGTTTTTGAAAAATTTGAATCGATATAGTTTGAGCCTAAAGAGATAGCTATCATTGTAATAATAGTTGTAACTAAAAATATAAAGCTTAGACTTCTGAGTTTACTTCGGATAGATTTAAACATTATTTACCTTTAAATATAGCTTGGTGCATCGTTTGCAAAGAGAATCAAATCTTGCTCTTTTGTATGCTCTTTTAATATATCTTGCATTTTACTCTTATCTTGTAGAAAAAGTTTTCTAGTTTTATGTATATTTTTCGATAACAAATCCCTATTTAACGCTCCAGTTATGATAATAATATCAAAAACTTCATCGATTGCCTCTGCTAACTTGATATTACTAGCCTCATCACTCTCTACAATTCCAGGGGTTATAATAACTCTTCTGCCACTGTAAGTTTTTGAGAGTTTGATAGCTTCTAACATTCCTTTTAAATTTCCATTAAAACTATCATCTAAAATAGTTTTATTATTCGATTCTATCTTTAGTAATCTATGCTCAACTGGCTTTAAATTTGAGATAGCTCTTTGAATCTCATCTATTTCAAAACCAAACTCTTTTGCAACTAAAATCACACTAGCTAGATTTAGAGCATTAAATGAGCCTAAAATTTTACTCTCATAAGCTATATCCTCAAAAGTGAATCTAAGCGAATTTAAATCAGCCTCTATCTCTTTTGGTTCTGCATAAAAAGAGGCTTTATCACTTAAAACTCTCTCTTTTAGAGCATCATGAACAAAAGCCTTTTTAAGTCTTTTCGATTGCAGTATCTCAAGCTTTGTATCTATAATATTATCAAGTGTTTTAAAATACTCAATATGTTGCTCTCCAACACTTCCAACAATCACATACTCTGGCTCTAAAAAATCAACTATCTCTTTAATATCACCTTTTAATCTAGCTCCAGCCTCTACGATATAGATATTTTCAGTAGTATCTAAATTCTCGTTTATATCTTTTATGATTCCAGATAGTGTATTTACACTCCTTGGAGTAGAGTAGACTCTATACTTTTTTGATAGTGTCTGTGCTAAATAGTTTTTTATGCTTGTTTTTCCATAACTTGCAGTGATTGCAATAATTTTTAAATCTTTTAAACTCTCTATTTTTCTCTTAGCTTCTCTTTTAAATCCTGCCATTAGAACTCTCTCTATAAGCTCACTTGCAACACTTGAGAAGAAAAGAGGAAAAAAGACACCATAGATTGAACAACTCTCAGATAGAAAACAGAGCGAATCTTGAAAAACTGTTGCAAAGATTAAAATTGCAAAAAATCTCTTAACACGAGCTGTAAAGACTAACTTTTTATCCACTTTACTATTCCAAGCCAATAGAAATGGAATCTGTGCAAAATAGAAGTAAATCCAAAAATACTCATTTGTCAAAAAGTAGGCAAAAAATGGAATTACAAAAAACACTATATGCCAAATAATTTTTTTATGATGAAGAATAACTCTCTCTATTTTGTAGCCATACCACTGCATATTAGTTATTAGATAAAATCCTAAAGCTAAAACTAAAAAAATATGAGATACAAATCCAAAAATCTCAAGAATACCCAAATCTAATCCTTTAAAAAATATTTTTTATAGAGTTATATATATCAGCAAACCAGATTCCATCGGGAATTAGATTTGATTGTAAAAGTGTATAGAATTTACTACTTGTAAAGATATATACAAAATCGTTATAATTTGGTGAATTATACAGTAAAAAAATAGTGATAACATATATTATTAGAGTTGATCTGCCATCTTTTGGAGTATAAAATTTAAATGCTGTTCCAAATGATTTTTTTAACTTTTTTCCCTTTAAATCTACGCTATAAATCTCATCTAAAATCAAGTGAGATAAAAAACCTATAAAGACAAACAATCCAGCTAACCACGACTTAAACTCTGTAAAATTAAAAAAGTAGTAAAAGAGATTTGTGGTTAAAATCCCAAACATAATCCCAGCTGGAACAGAGTGAATCATGCCTCTGTGTTTTGTGAATTTTTTAAAAGCGTAGAGAAGTACATAGTGAAATATTAGATATAGAATTGCCCAAGCTATTAAAAGCTCAATAATAGAGTATATATCCACTTTTGCTAAAATTATTCCAAAAGCTATCATAAATCCAAAACTAAAGGAGAGAAACTTAAGTGGAATAGAGGAATCTGAATCTATATCGGGCAAAATTCCACCAATAGAACCCAATAGAAAAAATAGAACAGCCTCTTTTGCTGAAACTATTCCCACAGATAGTGCCACTACATCAACTATAGCACTAACCCCAACTGCTACACTTAGGTGTGTTTTAAATCCTGCCATTTTTTTCCTATCTCTTTTGATATAAAATCACTATGTTCTAAAAAAAAGTAATGCTCTCCCTCTAGTGGGTAAAATTTACTATTTTTAATCAAACTCGTTATCAACTCACCACTTTTAAGTGATGTTGCACTATCATCTTTCCCCCAAAAAACCAAACTCTCACTCTCTGAATTGGCAAAAATATCTCTAAAATCCTCATTTACTACTATTTTAAAAACTTCATACATACTTGGTGTTAAATCAGCTCCATCACTAGCTACAAAAAACTTTTTAAACTTTTCAAAACCAAACCTTTTTAAAAATTTAAAAGAGGCAATTTTGAGCTTAACACTAAGTGGCTTAGGCTCTAAAATACCAGCACTAGAGAGTAGAACTAAAAGCTTTGGCTCTAAAAGAGTAGCTATTTTTCCACCAAAAGAGTGGCCTACTATAATCTCTTTTTTTATACTTAGCTCATTTAAAAAGCTCTCTATCACTTCTGAATAAGTTTTTGTATCTAAAACATGAGTATTACTACTCTTTCCAAAACCCATTAAGTCAATATATATATGTCTAAAACTTTTTAATCTATCTTTAAAAGCCATCTGCATTACCTCTTTTTTTGCCCCCCAACCGTGCAAAAAAACAATTGAGTTCTTAGCATTTGGATTTAGAATATCATAACTTATACTAAACTCTTTTTTCTCAAATATAATCTTTCTAACTGCCATAACCTACCATTTTTTTGACAATATTAACATTTTTCTACTTAGAATTAAAATTTTATTTTTGTTAAATTTTTTATTAAATAATAATAAATATAAACCTAATAGATATATTTTTTACTTTTTTATTATATTATTCTTATATATAAAAATAGAGAGAGTTAACTCTTATATAATATAGAACATCAGATAAAAAAGAATGAGTTTTGCTTAGTAGTAATTAACTATTTTAAAGTGGTAAAATATGTAATTAAAGGGTACATTATGGAAAACTTTTTTGAAATAAAAAAGAGCTTAGAGAAAAAAGGAATTATATTCGTATTTAATGGAATTATTAATCAAGATATTTTAATAGGAATAATGAAAACTCTTGAGAAAAAACTAGCTCACTTAAATATAGAGCAAAATATCATGTATGATCTTTTTACTATTTTTGTAGAACAGATGCAAAATATAACAAACTATGTTTCAAAAAATAATGATTTTGATAGTGAAGGAGTTGTCTTTATAGGGTATAATAACAGTAATAATAACTATTTTGTTGTAACTGGAAACTTAATGAGCAAAGCAGAGATGCAAAAACTAAAAAATAGAATAGATAAAGCAAATTCACTAAATAAAAAAGAGCTTCGAGAGTACTATAAAGAGATGAGAAGAGATTCTAAAAATAGACATTCAAAAGGTGCTGGTCTTGGGATACTAGAGATAGCAAAAAGAGTTAGCAAAGCGTTAGAATACAAATTTATTGATATAGATGAAAATGAAGTTTTTTATATATTAAAATCTACAATATAAAGGAATTTTATGAAAAAATTATACATAAAAAGCAGTGAACACACTCCAGAGATTGACTTTAATCCAGAGATAAATATTTTAAATATAAGAGGAGCCTCTTACCCTGAAAATACATTTAAATTTTATGAGCCTATATTAGAGTGGCTAAATGAATATTTTTCAGAAATAGATACAGAGATTAAAGTAATTATAAATTTTGAAATTACATACTACAACAGTAGTAGCTCAAAAGTTCTTTTAGATATTTTTGATATTTTTGAAGAGGCTGATTTAGAGAATAAACAGATAGAGATAAACTGGATTTACAACTCTAAAAATGAGAGTGCCTTAGAGACAGGTGAAGATTTTCAAGATGATTTTGAAGAGCTTAATATACAATTAATAGAGAGATAATGCAAACAGTAAAATCTGAAGAAGAGTTAATTAACGAAGTTGCAGAAAAATTAGAGAATAGTGATAAAAATGACCCACTATATGAATCTCTATCGAGACTATTTAAAGATTATAAAAAACTTCATAAACAGCTCTATAGAATCATAAAATTAAGCGATAAAAATCAAAAAATATCAAAAGAATTAAATGTAAAACTAGATGAAAAAAATAAAATTCTATCTGGTGTATCTAAAAAATTATCAAAATATCTATCTCCTCAAATCTACAACTCAATTTTTATGGGACAAAAAGAGGTTAAATTAACAGCATCAAGAAAAAAATTAACTATATTTTTCTCTGATATAGCAAACTTTACAAATATAACAGCAAATATCGAATCTGAGGATTTGACTAAAGTTTTAAACAAATATTTAGATGAGATGTCATCTATCGCCTTAAAACATGGTGCAACTATTGATAAATTTATAGGCGATGCCATAATGATATTTTTTGGTGACCCAGATAGCAAAGGCGAAAAGGAAGATGCACTCTCATGTATATCTATGGCTCTTGATATGAGAAAAAGAATAAATGAGTTGGGAAAATATTGGTCCGATTCAGGAGTAAATGAGCCTTTTAAAATTCGAATGGGAATAGCAACAGGCTACTGCACTGTTGGAAACTTCGGTAGTGAAGATAGAATGGATTATACTATTATTGGAAGCTTTGTAAATCTAGCCAGTAGGTTAGAGAATAAAGCTGAAATGAATGAAATTTTAATAGCAAATGAGACTCATGCACTTATCAAAGATGATGTATTTTGTGAGAAAAAAGATATTGTTTTTGTAAAAGGGATACCCTATCCTATACACACCTATAAAGTTGTTGATTTTTTTGAAAATCTAGTAAATAAAGATGAGATAAATGAGACGATAGATGGATTTTCAATCTATATAGATAATGAGTATATTAAAGAGAATAGAGAGATGCTTGTTCATAAATTAAATGGAGTAATAAAAAAGATTCAGAGTGAATTTTAAAGAGATAAGAGTTACTACTCTTATCTCTTGTCTATCTTAAATCCAACAAAACTAATATCATCTAATCTATCTGTTGAGCCTTGATATTTCATCAACTCTCTTAAATATATATCTTTTTGAAGCATAAAGTCTTTTTTATGATTCTCCAAAAGTAGTTTTTGAAGCTTTTTCTTACCAAAAGGCAACATAGAATCACCTCCACACTGGTCAATAAATCCATCTGTTGTAACATATATATATGTATCTTCATCTATATCAAAATTGTAATTTTTAAATTTAAAATCTTTTGAAACTCTTGAGTAACCAACCGATTTCCTATCCCCTTTTATAATATTTAATTTACTATCTTTTATATAAAAAAGAGGTGTTTTAGCACTAGCAAAAGTAACTTTTCTGTTAATAGAATCAAAAAATATCACCCCACCATCAAGCCCAGAATCTCCAGCTGAAGTCTTACCATGAGTCTGTTTTAAAAGATCTTTTATCTCTATATTTAATTTAGATAAAATCTCAGCAGGGTTTTTATAGTTACTCTTATTTACAATAGAGTTTAGTGCTGTTTTTGTTATCATTGTCATAAATGCCCCAGCAACTCCATGTCCAGTACAATCTATTACAAAGAGCAAAGCTCCATCTTCAAACTCTTCAAATAGATAAATATCTCCACCAACAATATCTTTTGGCTTCCAGATAACAAAAGAGTTTTCAAAATAGTTTTTGATAGAGTTTTTAGATGGTAATATAGAGCCTTGAATAAGTGATGCATACTCTATACTATCTAAAATTGTCTGTTTAGACTCCTCTAACTCCTCTGTTCTCTCTGCAACTTTCTGCTCCAAATTGTCATAAAGTGTTGCATTCTCAATCGAAATTGCCATCTGATTAGAGAGTATTGTCAATATCTCAAATCTATCTGGTGTAAAAGCTCCCTCAATTTGATTATTCTCTAAATATAAAATACCAATTAAATTTGACTTGTTTATTAGAGGTATTGTTAAAATCGATTTTGGTTTGAACTCTTTTATATATTTATCATTTAAAAACTTCTCATCTAATTGAGCATTTTTAATCAATACAGACTTTTTTGTATGCTCAACATAGTTTATAATACTTTTTGCTATCTCTTTACACTCACTCAAAAGCATTGAATCGAATAGCTCCACTTTTGAGCTATTTACATCACTTTTTGCCTCTATACTCCAACTATCTCTATTTTTTAAGAGTAAAACACCCCTCTCAGCTCCAGCATTTTCAACTACTATATTCATCATTTTCTCTAAAAGTGAGCTGAGCTTTACCTCGCTAGAGAGGTTTTGATTTGCCTTAACTATTGTATTTAAATCAAGTTGACTTGTTACTCCATGAGAACTTGCTGTAAAACTAGATGTACTATCATCTGCATACTCTAAAGAGCTAGAAGCCTCTCTTGTGATAAAAGATGAGTAGTTTTTTTGTAAAAGATTCAATTTTGCTTTAGCACCCCATTTTGAATAACTATAATATGCATTATTAAAAAAGAGTTTTACAAAATGCTCTGCCCCTTTGATTAAATAGAATTTTCCTGCCAACTCATAAGAGAGAGCCTCTTCATTTAAAAACCCACTCTTAATTGATTTTTTAATAGCTAAATCATAATAATCTTTTGCTAACTCAAATTTACCTAAAACTCGATTTAACTCTGCCTCTACTAAATAGAATTTATTCAAGTAGTTCTCTGGAGCGTGTCTTGAGAGTAACTTTAACTTTTTTTGATTACTTTTCACTCTCTTTATATCTTTTTTACTAATATTTATTATCGATAGTAAGTTTAGTGAATCGTAAAAATAATAAAGTGGAACTAAAAAAGTTCCTAAAACAGACTCTATATACTTTACTACCTCTTTAGAATCTCTATTTGCATACTCATAATTCTCAAAAATATAGTTTAAATACATAGAGTAAAAATATGTAAAAAATAGTGAGCTTTTATCTCCTACTTCTAAATATTTCGAAATATTTCCTCTTTTATTAAAAACTTCTCCTTCTAAGACCTCTATTTTATCTACGGAAGTTAAATCTAAAATACTCTGTTCTAGTGCAAGATTATAATTAACAGAATCTTGTTTTAAAGCTTTAACAGTATCTGTTGTATTTTTTGTCTCTTTAGAGAGTTTATTTAAATCCTCACCTATAAAAAACTCTGTATAGTTTTTTTGAATTAAACAGTAAGATAGATAAGCTAAATCACCACATTCTAAACCAGCTTTATAGCCTTTTAAATAGTTACCTAAAAGATTTTTAATTGATATTTTTGAATGAAATAGATGACCTGTTGAAGCAATTACATTCATAGAAGCATACTCTTTAGCTTCAAGTTTTTTCTCAATATCTAACCCTAATTTACCAAAATCAACCCCATTTTCTATATCATTTAATACAGAATATAGCACAATTCCATATGAGACATAAGAGTAGCTCGATTCTTTACTATTTCCATATTTAAGTGAGAGCCTCACCATTTTAAAAATTAAAATAGGAAATAGTTTAGGAAGTCCAAAATATGCAGCTGGTACAACACTTAAGATAATTCGCATAGCTAAAAGCTTCTTTTTATCTCTCATATTTGGTAAATTTAGAATATCTTTTGTACTCTTTTTTCTTAAAAAGAGTTTTGTTTTCATTAAATAGTATAAAATATGACCCATATTAGGCTTAGTTGGAAGTTTAACACCTAATAGATTTAAAACTTTAAGAGCCAACTCTATAGCTTCAGAGAATCTATTTTGAGCAATAAAAGCTCTAATTTGAATCTCATATATCTTTATCCTATCTAAATCACTATTTATCTCAATATCTATCTCATCTATCAAAGCATTTAACTGCTCAAGCTCTCCAATTAGATATAAAAGCTCTACTTTTTTACTATAAATATCTAAAGTAAGCTCATAATCACTCTCCCAACTATACTCACTCAAAAGTGAGAGAGCTTTATCTAAATAGTTTAATGCTCCTCTATAAGCTACAGAATCTTTAGCCTTTTTAGTAGCAACTAAATTAAGCTCGATTAATATATTTTTCTCTTTTTCACTCTCTATCAAATCGATTGCAATATTTAAGTTATCAACAATTTTAAATATATTATCCTCAATATCCTCCTCTCTCAATCTATCAAAGAGTAGGTTTCCTATATTTTTATGAATAATATTTTTCTCTTTTTCATCAATAGATGTATAGATAGCTTGATTTACTCTATCGTGAACAAAACTGTAAGTATCATCAGATTTTACAACCAACTCTTCAGTAATAGCTTTTCGTAAAATTTTCTTAATATCTGATATAGATTTTGATGAGATGATTGATAATATATCAATATCAAACTCATTTCCAATACAAGTTGCAAACTTTAGTAAATTTTGAGTATTTTTATCGAGTTTACTAACTTTATTTGCCAAAATATCAACTACATTATCGCTAATGCCTTTTAAGTTTATCTGCTCTATATCCCAACTCCACTCTTTTCTCTCTAAGTCAAAATCTAATAACTTCTCTTCATAGAGTGTCTTTAAAAAAGTAGTTGTAAAAAAGGCATTTCCCTTTGTCTTTTTATAGACTAAATCTGTTAAAAAATCGATATTTGGTTGAGTTGTATTTAGAGAATCTTTAATTAAAGAGTTTACATTACTAAATGAGAGATTATTTAATTTAATATCTTCTATTTCTAAATGGGTACTTTTTAACTCATCTAAAGTTAACTGAAATGGGTGTTTATCATCTACCTCATTATCTCTATAAGCCCCTATAATCAAAAGATTCTCTACATCTTTATTTATCAAAAGCTCTTTTAGTAGTGCAAGTGAGGCTAAATCTGCCCACTGCCAATCGTCAATAAATAGAATTAAAGGATGCTCTTTTGAGCAGATAGATGCCAAAAGGTTTTTAAAAGCGATAATAAACATACTCTGCATATTTTTTGAAACTTCAAGCTCAATATCCTCTTGCTCTCCTATAATAAACTCTAACGATGGAATTACATCTAAAAGCAGATGAATATGAGTCCCAACAGATTTTAAAATTTTCTCTTTTAGAGAGTTTAAATACTCACCCTTTTCTGTCAATAGATAGTGACAGAGTTTATTAAAAGATTGAGTAATAGCGTAGTATGGAATATTTCTCTGATATTGGTCAAACTTTCCATTTGCAAAATAGCCCCTCTTCTCTGTCAAAGGCTTATGTATCTCATCTATCAATGCACTCTTTCCAACACCAGAGTAACCAGATATTAAAATAAGTTTTGCACTACTATCTGTTATATTATTACAAGAATCGATAAGTATTTGAAGCTCTCTCTCTCTTCCATAGAGCTTTTTAGAGACTTTAAACTTTTTTATATAATCATCTAAAGCTAATTCAAAATCAAAATCGATTAAATCATCACTTGATTGCAACTCATCTAAACATCTCTTTAAATCACTCTCTAACCCATGTAGACTTTGATACCTACTTTGAGCATCTTTAGCAAGTAGTTTTAAGACTATTTTTGAGATAATTTTAGGAATAGTGCTATTTACTTCATTTAAAGCTAGTGGTATTTTGGCAATATGTGCATGAATAAGCTCCATCATATCATCATATTTAAATGGAACTCTGCCTAAGAGCATCTCATGAAAAGTTATACCTAGAGAGTAAAAATCACTTCTGTAATCGATTCCTCTATTCATTCGCCCTGTCTGCTCTGGAGAGATATAATTTAGCGTTCCCTCTAACTTATTTGGAGCTTTTAAAACTGTCTTTTCATAGATAATATTTGATGATATTCCAAAATCTATAATTTTTACATTATCACTCTCATCTATTAAAATATTTGTAGGATTAATATCTTTATGAATAATATCTTTTGCATGTAACTCTTTTAAAGCCTTAACTATTTTCAAGGCAAAATAGAGAAACT
>Ga0193959_1000058_pt1 | contig 47863 bp, 51 predicted proteins | sample FB_2_MG_FD_140333 | JGI IMG/M metagenome (GOLD analysis project Ga0193959, IMG submission 140333) | Microbial mat bacterial communities from the Broadkill River, Lewes, Delaware, United States - FB_2_MG | ecosystem: Environmental > Aquatic > Freshwater > River > Microbial mats | place: USA... | reverse complement strand
GTGCATTGATCTGTCGTCCAGGTAGTGTCTGTACATTCCCTAGGGCGCCAAAAAATTCATTGACTAGAGGGATATTTTCATCGGCAACAATATTCATAAAATAAGTATCAACTGAGTTTTCATCAAGCGTTCATAGTGTATAGCAATAACCATAAGTGCTTTATTAGGCTATAGCATATATTGTCTACGCTAAAAAATAGAATAGAGAGTATTACATTATTCCCGTTATTCCCGTTATTCCCGTTACAGTAAAAACACTGTAGTAAAAATATTGCAGTAAAAGAGACTCACCACAACTGGCAAGCATTACCTTACCAACTGTAGTGGTACATTAATCTAAAGATAAAACTAAAACTAAAACTAAAACTAAAACTAAAAGGTACGTGGCAACGAACATTTTTGCAAAAATTGAGAAACTGTCGCATTGACAGTATCAGGGTATTCCCACAACGGAAAACCACCCCCACCGGGGATAAAAATATGCTCGGTATTTCTCATCAGGCCGCGCAGTGTGCCTGCAACTTCAATAAAGTCAGCCAGATCATACTCACCATTAATAATAAGTACGGGAGTATCTAGCAGCGCAAGCTCATCATCAATGGCCTCGACGGGCTTAGCTAAGCGTGAATCCAACCAAGGCTTGCCGGTAAACGAGGCAACCATTGCATTGTGTTCATTTAGGCGGCACTCAATTGGGTGCTCGCGCATCACCGCAAACCACGGTGATTCTGCAAGCCAAATGTGGCGCGCAGCATCAACACCTGAGTGTATCGCTGTGTGCCTGACCTTATCGAGTATGCCGGTAACGGAGGGTAGCGGGTAACCAGGTAATACCGGTGCCTCAACAATCAACGAGTGCACTCTGTGCGGATATTGAGCTGCGAGTATTAAGCCTGCCCCAGCCCCTAGGTGAGTACCCCAAAAATGCGACGCAGTTATGCCCGCCTTGTCTTGGGCCGCGCAGAGGCTATCGGCAAACTCAACTAACCCGTAAGGCCCATCCATATCGACAGATTGGCCATGGCCGGGTAAATCAACCAATAACAAATTAAACTCGCGACTAAAATATTCTATTTGTGCTGAAAAAACTCGGCGATCTTGCGATACGCCGTGAACCATCATTAGCCAGGGCGAAGATGCGTTGCAGGCAGTGACAATATCAATGGCAAGAGACATATATATGGCCTATTAATATAATGGGGTCAATATAGCCTGCATTATTACACAAGCAAAGACTAAAATAATCCGCTAGCCTTCAACTTTTGTCATCCGTTTAATATCAACTGAAACCAGCTTACTTTCAATTTGAGCCAGGCACTGTTTAACATGGTCAGAGGCCAAGTGCTGATCAAAGTCTGCCTCTGAGTGCCAGGTTTCATAGAAGACAAAGGTGGTACTTGTCGCATTATCGGTATGTAAGTTATAGCTAATACAGCCACTTTCTTGTCGGGTAGGTGTTAATAATTTAGTTAATGCTGCCTTAACATCGTTTTCTGTACCGGCTGCGGCTTCAAAGATGGCGACACAAGTGAGAGTGCTCATTATAAAATATCCTTTAGGTTAGTAAAATGATAAGTGAGTGTTGAATACCACAGGTTGAACATTACACGTTAAATATCACAATCGCAGTACATTTGATTCGATCAACAGTGCCAACGTTCATGAATATCTATCCAGTTATGCATATGATCAACGTTATTCTTAGGTCAAGGTTGTTCAATCAAGATTGTTATCTCAAAACAGCAACCATTGATGAAGCTATCACCCGGTACGGTATCCAACACGAATACGACACGGTTATTTATTGTAAGCACCTAGCAATTATCAATGTTCAAAAACGCCCACCCATTGCCATAGGCCGTTGAGCATTCTGCTTGGTCGTTTTTAATAACCGGCTAGCAACACTATCATATAGCGTATTAAGCCCCTACCCGCCTTTGTATCTAATTTTATGCACCATAAGTTCCACGGCTATTTGGCTAACGGCATTTAACTTACTTAACCCAACTGCTTTTGTGCGCGCACAAAAAGCTTTTCAAACCCCATCGTTGAACAAAAAGAGCGCAGCCTCGCCCACTGGGGTAGTCGTAAATTAAGGTCATTAACACTCTGTATAAGCTCAATATCAGTCACAATACGCGCCAGTGTTTGTGAGAGCTGGAGTTGTTCCTGATGTGTCTCTAATTTGTCACGTAGCTGATGAGCCCCACGGATAGGTAATGAGGATAGATCGTTCGGTGCCTGCCATAACTGCTCGATACTGCCGTAGTGATGCAACAGTTTCGCGGCGGTTTTTTGCCCGATACCAGGCACACCAGGAATATCATCGCTAGGATCACCAACCAGCGCAAGGTAATCGATAAATTGTGACGGCAGCACACCAAATTTTTGCTTAATATCCTCGCTATAATGTCGCTGATTTGCGGCATAGTCCCACAGGTAATCTTGAGGGCGTCGCAACAATTGACCTAAGTCTTTATCGCGAGTTAACAAGGCGATAGGCTGAGGGCTGCGTTGCAACTGTTGATACAAGCTGCCTAATAGATCATCCGCTTCATATTCCTCGCTGCCGTAGGTGGCAATGCCTAACAACTCGCTGATATTACGACAAGCCTTCAGTTGAAAGGCGAGCCCCTCATCGGGCAAAGCCCTACTTGATTTATATGCGGGGTAGAGCCTGTGACGAAAACCCGTTTCTAGACTTTCATCAAAGCAGGCAGCGACCCTGTCAGGTTGATGCTCACTTAACAGGCGAATTAAAAAAGTGCTGTACCCATAGACTGCCGCTGTAGGCCAGCCGCTGTCACTCACCCAATGATCAGGCAGCGAGAAGTAATATTGAAAGATATAAATCGATGCATCGATCAAACAGGTGGGTGTCGTCGACATCGGCCGCTACTCCAGTGCCTGCACGGTATACAACCCAGGGTTGCACGTGTCTGTCGTTTGATACACATGCTCCAATGTCTCTATTAATAGTTTTGGCCTATCGGGCATAGATTTACAATAATTTTTTGCTTGATCAACAATGGCGCACTTAAACTCTATACTAGGGCCTGTGTGCGCATTGAGATTATCTGCACTAACGCGAAAACGATAACCACAAGCCATCGAAAACAACCACTCAAGCGCTTGGGGTTTAATCTCTACTTGTTCAAAGTCGCGCTGCTGCTGCGCGGTACGCCCATCAGGTGCATACCAATAGCCATAATCAGGCAGTAGGCGGCGCTCGCTACCGGCAATACACCAATGTGCGATTTCATGCAGTGCACTGGCATAATAATCGCGGGTAAAAATAATACGATGATACCCAGATGCGGCCTCTGCTGGCAGATACTCTGGTTCATCGCCCCCGCCGACAAGACACGTTTGATTGCGCTTGAGAAAGACATGATTGAATACGCCGATTAAATGATCAACACAGTGAACTTGATCGCCATCAAGGCGAGTGGTGATAGGCACCGATGAACCTGTTTGTAGTGGCAAGCTCATGATACCGTTCATAAAATATCCGTCGTGCTGACTTTACTGCCACTGACAAGCATAATGTGTGCCCTGCTGCTAGATATTGTTATTTTTTGTAAAAAAAACCGATGTTTTAGTTGTACTTTTATCAATCTAGATATACCTTTAGAACAGGTATAGCAATAAACCAGCACTTATAATAACTTCTGCGGTCTATTTGATATACTGTAGTCAACCATGGATCGGGCGATCTAACCCTGATAGGAGGCGTATTATGAAGACCTCGGACAAAAGCCACAACAGCGAGAGCAATGTCGTTGAACTCTTTAGTGGAAAATCCCTCAATCGCCTACGCGATGAGCGTATTATTCGCCTCGCACCCGAGCTCGATGGGCTTGAAATGTTATATTCTAACGATGCGAGCGATGGCAAGTTATTCAGTCTGCAAGTGCTTTGCTGGGGGCTGCGCGCCAACAGTGAGGTCGTAGGCCTAGTACCGTGGCTCAATCAATTGATGGCCTGCCCCGATATCTGCGACCCACTCAATGGCCGCTGGGAAGGTTACTATGACCCAGGTATTGATGATATTTTTGAAGAAGCGCCCATGCATAAAGTCGTGGAGCTTGAAACAGCCGCAGAGTACTATGAATACCAATGCGATGACCCTGAGGATATTGTTCAGGAGGTTCCCGATACTATCGGCACCCATGCGATTTTATCCGATGATGGCTTTCACAGCCTCACCTTAGCAGAGGTGGTTAGTTGGCGCTTATTTTACGACGGTACAGTTCACGGAATGCTCGCCGACCAAGAGAAGGTTAAATCGACACCGGTACTGCCCGGCGATAACTGCTTGTATAACGCCCAGGAAAATGCAAAGTTCAAATATTACTTTCAGCATCATATAGCGAACAAATTGAAAGAGAAAGACCCAGAGGCTATTGCTGCTATATCACTGCTAGTCGAAACCTAACACGGGGTTGTCACTTGGCATGGGGACTATTGCTGGGGGGCCTTGCGGATATAGTAGCGAAAGGTGCGCTCATCTTCATCTTGGCGCAACAGCTCATGACCCAAAAAGTGACAGAACTTAGGGATATCACGGGCTGTTGAAGGGTCGGTTGCAATAACTTCAACCGTTTCACCCACCTGCATATCGCGCACACTTTTGTGTAGCATCATAACGGGCTCCGGGCACAAAAGCCCACTCGTATCGAGAACCTTGTCTATTTTTTCACACATAAGAAGGGTAATTTCCCCTATTTCACTAGTTATTTCAACGGGCTTGTCTACACTAAATGTAAGCGGCGACAAAAAACACTCTGTGCTGCTTGCGACTTTATAAGGTCAGTCGTCATTTATTTATGTGGCTTTATAATTTAGGAACCCGAATTTTGGCTATTATAACGACTATCGACCCACAGGTATTACAATTAACCTGCTTGCTCTTAAAAAAGCATAGCCCACTGCTATTAGCAGATCTCCCTGCCGTTCCCACACACGACCTTCTACAGGGTTACCCTCATAAAACCATGACCGTCAACATAGAGCCTGAAGTGATCAGTGACATTATTGCTGTGATTACCGATATTGGCAATCAATGGATTGAAAGCAATGGCACGCAAGAGCGCCACATACTGATTTACCATATATTACAGGCCTGGATTAAAATAGGCGAACAAACAGAGCAGACACTGGATAGCCACGCTCAAGGTTTATGCTGAGCGCTCAACGGCTGGGCTATTCATAGCATCAGCAGCAATCTGAGCTGCCAGCTGCATATGCTCAGCGTGGCTGTATCCGCTACGCTTGCGCGGTTTGAGATCGTGATCGCCATCTTCTAACCAGTAAACAGCAACCATCGGTGATAGCTCATACTCTGAAACATCCTGAGTAGAACCCAGTTTATCGCGCGTTCCCTGTATAATCACACAGGTGGTCGTCAATGTCTGTAAATGCGCTATACGTTGTTTTTCAGGTTTGCCGACAGGGTGAAAGGGATACCCCAGACATATAACCCCTGCAACCGAACAGGTATCGGCAACCATTGACGCCATGCGGCCACCTAGTGACTTGCCACCAATCCATAAACGTGTCGCTAACGCAGCGGCACTGTGGGCGCGGCAATACGTATCCAGCAAGGCTATTTGCTGCTGCCAATCATCCATCAATATAGCCTGAGGGTTCGGGGGCCGTTTAGTACCCGTTTGACGACGTTGCTGCATATAGGGAAACTCAAAGCGAATGACAGCAATATCGAGCTGAGTAAGATAGTGAACCATCTGTGCCATAAATTCACTATCCATTGGCGCACCAGCGCCATGGGCTAACAACAAAATAGTACCGCGCCATTGGGTAAGCTGTTGGCAACCTTCCGGCAGGTCAATCAGCCAATGGTCTATAGTGGGTATCGTCAAATTCATATCACTCTACATTTTATCTACCACTTACCCAACTGGCTGTTTATTCTACTTGCCATTGTTGGTATTGTTCACGTGTCATCAGTGTGACCGACTCTGTCGCTGCATCAAACACGATAACAACTGCACCTGATTGCAATTGTCGCTGCACTTGAATGACTTTAGTGTTAAGGTCAACTTCCTGCAGACCGTAATCAGTTCCCTCTCGGGTAATAAATGCTTCTATCAAACCTTGTAGGGCATCAGCACTAATTCGGTCAGCAGGAATAATCATATACGCTCTCAGCAATAGACATCAATGTCATAGTAACAGAGTCCAATCAACTAGGGGAATCTTATGGCTAAACAGTTTTTAGTAATCACTATTTTAAGCGATGACCATCCTGGGGTCGTTAAACTTTTAGCAAAAACCATTAGCGATCACGGCGGCAGTTGGCTTGAAAGCCGCATGTCACAACTTGCGGGAAAATTCGCAGGGATTTTAAAAGTTACCATCGATGACAGCCAAATTACCAGCCTGGCAGCAGCACTTACTCAATTAAAAGCACGGGGCATTCAAGTGCTAATCGATCGCGCTTTTTTCCAAGAACATGACGCGTCAAAAAGCACGCCGAAAAAGACTTTTTCATTTGAGCTCGTAGGCGCAGACAATGTGGGTATCGTACATGAACTATCCCAGGCATTTACCGATAAGGGTATCAGTATCGATGAATTAGAAACCTACTGCTCAAGTATGCCGTGGTCTGGTGAGCCATTGTTTCAGGCAAACGGAAAGCTACTAGCACCTGAGACAACCAATACCCATGAACTGTTAGAGCAGCTTGATAATATCGCTGACAATTTAGGCGTTGATATTAGTCTTACTGAAAAATTTTAACAAACAACAATGATTAATCAAAACGCTCTTGCCAATATAAAATGCGATCGTGACCACGGTAAGATTGAAACCTCATCGTAGCCGTTGGCAGTGTATTGTCATCGAAGCGACCATCCTGATTCCAATCAAAGCGCAACCAAGGACTTGCGCTTAGATTAATATCAACATTAATACGGTTGCGTGTAATATCAAGACCCGGCGCCGAAAAAGACAATTGCCCATCGCCATTGTTTAAACCAATATCACTCGGCGTTAATTCGCCATAACGACTCACCGTAGTGCCACCACCAAGATCAACACTCAACGTAGAGGCGATGGTGCGTGTGTTGTAGCGAATATCTGTACGCGCAATACGCGTACAACTATCAGCTTGATTACGAACAAACTGTGCACCATTCCAATATTCACTATACAGTTGTACACCCAACTGCGCGGTTTCAGGACCATAGGCATCAGGCAGGGACAACCGACCAAACAACACGTTAAGTTCACCACCAAGACGCACCGCCTGGCAATCGGCCATCGACAGACAATCTGATGCTGTCGAGGGGTTCATAGATAGCCCATGCAGGGCACGATTATCAAGAACGTCATTGATACTAATACCCAATTGCAACGATGACAATGGAGCTTCAATGATGGTTGTTCGCATGAAAGCCGCTCGATTATCAAGTACAGAATAATCACCAGCACGCCAAATACTCGATGCAATTTCGGCTCGTCCACCGAGATCTATACCATTATTATTATGTTCAGCATGATACCTAATACCTGCAACAGGATAGCTTAATGCACTATCATAATTTGCCACTGGATTATTATCGCGAGCTTGTGCTTGTAGCTGGTAATCAACCGTTAAACCCGGTTGTGACAAATAGGCAAAGCTGCCGCACTGATGAGTAGCTTGCCCTCTTAACAGGGTAAAATGATCAGGGTAAAAACGCCCGACCGGTGCGCTGTTGCGGCCAGTAATATTACCCGTATTTAAATAATCAGCATCGGCAACCTGCGCGTACAGACTCACGCTACCCACCTCACTCCAGCTAACCGCTATATTGCGAAAGCGCCCAGCACCTAGCCCACTAAAGCGGTTGGCCGACTCAAGCTTACCGCTATTGCCACCCACAGGAAATACCAGCTCAGCGATACCCAGCGTAACTGACTCCGGTGGTGATTCACGCCCATAGTTAGCCGCCACCGCACCTGTCTCGGTGAGCGCTTCAACAACGACGGTAAATGGCTCACCTGCGGCAACAAAACCACTGCCAGTACTCGTTGTACTAGGATTATTAGTAGCCACCACTGAAAAATCAGCCGGCTGTACGACAAAGGTATTTGTCGCACCTGCTAATGCATTATCGCGATCTGTTGCACTTAGGCGAATACGTCCAACATCTTCATAATTGACCGGCAACGTTGCTTGACCACGTATAAAAGAGACGGTCTCTGGGCCTGTAGCAATTACGGTACCGCTGTCGGGGTTAATATGCTCACTTGCCAATACAATACGGTGTTCACCTTGGTAAGTTTCAATAATCCCGCACTGATCATCGCCAGGTAAAGTACCATAGGCTGCAATATTCAGTGTAAACTCCCGCCCCGCTACCTGGGTGCCTACAGGGTCAGAAATAACGGTCGGTGGTGGATTCGCTAACGCCGAAGCCGTGACACTAAAGCCACTGGCACTAAAAGTGATTACCCCTTCGGTATCATCATCACGCACCGTGCCCGCATAGGCATCAATATCGAAGCGAGCATGCCCTTCAGGGTAGAATAAACCAAATGTCGCTACGCCACGATCTGTAGGGTCATAATCATAACTCGCCACACCACTACTGCCATTATTGACTAAACGACCATTGCCTGAGAGCAGGGACCAAACACCATCACCCGTTTGCGTATCAAGTGTCACCGAAGCATTATAGCCATGATAAATACCGCTGCTGCTCATTGCCGCTACGACCACAGGCTCGGTTAAACAATGAATACCAGAGCCGTCGTGATTTATTGAAAAATGATCCAGTGTGGGGGTATTAGGACATGCTAAAAATAGCTGGCCTGCGGGAATAATCTGTCGCGCAATACCAGGTCCTTGCCACTCCAGTTGCGCCACCGCATGGCCTGCATATTCAAAAAATTCCATACGAATATCATACCGACGCCCAGCCACAAGTTCTATGGGTGCACTGGTATCACGTCTTGCTGCGTGTAGTGTCCAGTTATCAATCACTAATTGATTATCAATCCAAAGGCGTACACCATCATCTGAACGTGTAGAGAACTGGTAACGCCCAGAGCGAGGAGCCTCTATCTCACCTACCCAACGAACGGAAAAAAAATCAGTGCCGACACCTGCTATCGGCGCATTACTGGCCCAGTTAAAATCAACGGTCGCATCAATACGCGATACACTAGCGCCAGAAAAGTACGCAGTTGAAGATCCATTTTGATTAAAGTAAGTCCCCAGTAGACCATTAACACCAAGTGTTGTGGTTAGGGTTTCAGGTGCACCCATGATATTACCGGAAAGATCCACAATATCGCGTGCCGTAATAGACAGTGTTTGCTCGCTGGTATCGGCTAACTGTAAAGTGACATTGCGAGCACTCTCATCGAGTAAGGCTGTGGTCACTACTGCACCATTATTAACGCTGTAATTGGTGAGGTTTTCTGCACTGTCACGAGTAATAGGTTCTGAAAAACTCAATTGCACTTGATTGGCAATACAAGAGCGTAGTGCACGGGTTAGCCTAGGTGGCGTTGTCTCACGAAACAAATGATGCTCAGGGATAATATCCTGTGACACACCCGGACCTCGCCACAACAAACGCGCAACAGCACGCCCACCACGTTCATAAAATTCCATAACAACACTATAGCGCTGCCCAGCTAGTAGCCCAGCAACGAGCCCCGAATCAGTCGTTTCACCATGATCACTCCAGTTATCAACCACCAGTTGACCGTTTATCCATAAGCGTACACCGTCATCTGAGCGGGTGCTAAAGGTATAATTACCCGATACAGGAATTTCAACCTCACCGACCCAACGAGCCGAGAAATCATCGCGCCCAACGCCTGCAATCGGCGCACCACTTCCCCAATCAAAATCAACCCTGGGGTCAATACGCACTACAGGCGAACCCGTAAAGTATTGTCTTGGTATACCCTGTTGATGATAGTAGCTACCCAACAAACCATGCTGGGTATTAACACTTGACCAAGAAGCAACAAACCCTGGCCGGGAAACAGAAGCATCGCTGCTAAAGCGCACGGTAATAGTGCCAGAATTCGCACGGTAGTGTTGCGGTGAACGGTTGCCAGATAAAGTAGCCAACAATCGGCCAGATGTTGTTGTACCATCATAAATCTGTAGGCGATCAAAAAAAAATTCAGTGGCAAAACTAAGAAGGCTAAAAACGACCGGGCCACCCGATGCGGGCCGAATTACAAAGGTACAGGTTTGATTATGACCATAGTTAGCAATGCTAGTACCGCTATCGGTAAGTACACCAGATTCGGCATTTGATAAGGTATCTGAACACAGTGTATCGGCATAACTTACCGACATACCACAAATGCACAGCAGCCAAAATAGCACCATAGGTGTTTTATAGCAAAGCCTCACAGATAAGCGCCTACGCTAATGCGACGCTGGGCACGTAACGCATTAACCCCACAACTTGCCTGACTCGATAGAGTATAAAGGCTATTGGCAATACCATTACTCCCATTATAATTATTAGCATCACTAGTATCGCATAACGTATTATTATCAAACAGACACTCACAGTGTAATTGTACTTGACAATTGGTTAATCCAGCAGCCGTTAACCTTATCGATTGATTCATCGATAGACAAATATTATCGACATCCTGACGTCTGATATCTGCGTTATAAAACAAATGGTTCATTCCCAATTGAGCGCCAGACTCAGCAGCATAAAATGCTTGTACACTAATTGCTTCAAGCGTAATGCTCGATCCACTTTGACTGACAAAACGCGTCATGGCCGCGGCAACAACGCCCAATACAACCAATACAAATAAAGCCAGGGGTAATAAAAAGCCTTTTTGATTATTTCGCCCTGCCACACCATAACTTTGCCTAGGGAACATTACGCAATACTACCTCCTGATTAAAATCAATCCGTTGATTGCCTTGTACAAAAGCAATATCGACAACAATGCGAACATTTCGATCGGCGTTTGCCTGTGAAATAGAAAAGAGCGCGTCTCCAGTAGTGCGCCCATTATGGGCAAGCAGTATATAATCTGCATCAATATCCACACTGTCACGTGCCAATAATTGCTGTTGGTAAAACCGCAACTCATTATTCAGCAGACAAAAGGCTTGAGCACTACCCACTAAAAAAAAACGATGGGCAATAGAGTTTCGCTGCCAGCGTTTTTCTGCGGCGAGCGTAACAGTCGTTGGTGTTTGGGATTTAACTAAGGCAAGTGATGCTGTCATCGCGCCATAAAGTTCATCGGCTGATGCCGCACCAATCACCATATAAAGAGGTGTGTGACTATCAGCTAAGCGATAAGGTGCTGTTATCAGTGGTCTGCCTGCACCAGAAGCAGCCGCATTGTTACTAGCATCAGGAACAGGGTTGCGGTAATGCCCGGCACTAATAATGGGCAAAAATTCCAAACACTGATTATTGTTTGTCAGACGCAGGCTGTAAGGTAATGCCGTGCGCAGTACTCGTGTCATTTTTTCAACCGCCTGATGAGAGTAATTTAGCAGTGTGGTTCGCTGTTCAACCTCTACATATGCTGTCATCGTACTGACAATAAAACGCCCGCCCAATACACTAACAATGGATAAAATCACCACGACCATAATAAGTTCTATCAGTGTAAAGCCCACTTGCCGAGACATTAAAAATTAACTCGATATGTTGCCAACACTATTGTTTGGCTGCCAGTAGAAACAGTGACAGTCACCTTTTTAGCTTCCGCAGCAGGAAGCCCCAAATCTGTGCCGGCAAAAACAACCTCAACGCGGCGAGTGTAACCAGTAAAGGGAGAATCATTATAACCGTGAAAATCGTCGACATCATCTAAACTAGAAGAACGGCTAAGGCTCTCTCCTGAATCGATGCCAATCGCCGTGCAACCACTACCTAAACCGCACGCTGGGACCCCGCCTGTCGGTGTATTTTCAGCATACTTTCTAGCAATAATCTCATCGAGCTGTGCTTGACCTAAACTGATAAGGCGGGCTTGTATTGCAGGATCAGCGCTGTGAGTTAAGGCAAAATTAGCAGTGCCTAACAAAACCATTAATGCAATCGATAACACAACCATAAAAACCAACAACTCCACTAAAGAAAACCCTTTAAAGCGCGGTCTATTCATAGGCATAACCACTCGCTTCGATCGTAATCACTAGTGAGGATTCACTTGAAGACAATACAATTTTTGATGCGGCTGTATTACCTAATTTATCATAAGCCAGATTATCTACCCCCTGTGTTACGGTAATTCCTGACGGCAGCTGTTGTGGATAATCTATTGCACCAAATTGCACACTGCGGTTGTTCTCACGGATATCAATATATGAATTTATGGCCGAAAAGGTCACAGAATTCGCCGAATCTGCACGTGACATTGCTATTTTTTGCACGACAAAAAGGCTATCTAACAGTGTTTTTTTTGCCACGTGCAAATCACTATTAAAAAATCCAAATCGATTAATGGACGCAGTAAAAATAACAGCAACGATCATGACGACCGCTAACAATTCAAGTAACGTAAAACCTTTATTATTTGCTGTAAACAAACTGCCACCTTTTTATCTACCGGCATAGCCGGGCGTCACCGATATACAATAGACACAGTAGACGTTTATAAACACGACCTATGAACAATTACATCTGATAATTCAGCAAACAAAAACAATGCTAAATAATCCAGAGGTTTATTATGCTTATAGTATAGTCGAGTAACGACAAGGCAGTTAAATAAGAATCGCCATGACCGCTAGTACTACTTTAAAAACGGTCACGGCGATATAACGAAAAGGAAAGGATATTACCAATTAAATAAAGACTAACTATTCAACATTTTTATTACTGTACATTATAAGCGGTAAAGCTAGCAGTGGGTTCTGCCGAATCGCAATCACTACCATTATCTTGATCTATACATACCGAACACGAAATAGAATCACCCTCAGCAGTACCTATTGCTAAGGCGGTAATAAAGTAACCTGTTGGCAAGCCGCCATCTAGCAAGCCACTAACTTGATTACAATTGGTTGCAGTCGTGATGGGCGTTGTTGTTGTAAGCCCCGCATTAGCGGCAATATTATTAGCATGATTAAGCGCAGACGCGCTAGCAAGGCTACCCGCCACACCTTGTACACTCGCATCCTCAGCAGCATCAGATAGATCAACAAAGCGAGGAATAGCCGTAGCAGCCAAAACACCTAAAATCACAATTACTGATATTAATTCAATTAGTGTAAAACCTGACGCCGTGGCTCTCATAAACTACTCTCCAACTCTGTGAATAAGTACATTGGCCATATGATAAAGATGCACTTACTTGCTACTGTTATTACTAACTATAGTTGGGGTTAATACTGTTTCCAATTTATAATTAGACAGTTATGGAATAGTTTTTGAACAACCAGAGACCTGCAAGAATATATAAGATGACACTCAATTGTTATAGCAGTACGACTTAAAATACTCAACGCCTTTGATGTCGATTAGCCCCGACAAAACAATAAGAAAACAGGGGGAAAAATACAAAAATACGCCAGACTATTGCCACTGTTATGATTAAGTAATACAACTATTACAATTCTGCCATTATTATGTCACCCACGATCTATTATCGGATAGCGTACAACTCCCACATCGGTAAAAATATCCCTAAAGCTAACACCATGACAAAGAGAGACATAACAATAATTAATATGGGTTCTATTTTTGCACTGAGGTTTTTTAACTCATACTCTACTTCGTTTTCATAAAAATCAGCGACATCAAATAACAGCACATCAACGTGCCCACTACCTTCACCCACAGTGATCATCTGCAATACCAGCGGGCTGAAAATATCACTTTTTTTATGCGTTCGACTAAGACTATCACCACCTTCTATACTTTTTTTAATAGTCTGTATCTTGTCAGCCAAAAAGTAATTATCGATTACTTTTGCACACAAATCCAATGCCATAATCAATGGCACACCTGCCTGTAGCATTAATGCAAATGAACGGGTATAACGAGCCAACGAGGCCTTATGGATAATATCACCGACAATAGGAATACGTAGTTTCCACTTACCCCACTGATATTGCCCTGTATCAGTACCTATCCAATACAAAAAACCACCGACAAAAAATACAGACAACACCATCAACAACCACCAGTAATGGACAAATAAATCTGATGATATAATTAATATTTTTGTCATCAAAGGTAGCTCTGCATCAAATTTTTTAAACATTTCAGTAAAAGCAGGTATTACTTTTGTATTGACAACAGTAATAGCTAACACCATCGCCACCATCACAAAAAACGGGTAACGTAATGCCGCTTTAATCGTTCGGCGTGTTTCTAAATCACGTTGTAGATAAAGTGCAAGCTGTTTAAATGTTTGATCTAACGTACCACTGCTTTCGCCCACTTTTACCATATTGGAAAACAAGTGATCAAACACCACTGGATGTGCCGACATAGCCGCAGATAAGCTAACCCCAGCTTCTAATCGATGAGTAACATCCTCAAGAGTTAGTTTTAACAAGCCTGATTGCAGGCTTGCACAAATGCCATATAAACCCTGAATAATAGGCACACCCGACTTATTAATAGTATGCATTTGGCGGCAAAACATGATCATATCATCTATGGGCACTTTCTGTTCTGGCAAACAAGCTTTGAGAATCGCCGTTAGATTTAATTTAGCACTATAATGCTTGTGGAGATTAACAGTAACAGGAGTAATACCTTGTGCGATTAACTGTGTTGCTACAGATTCTGCATTGCTTGCATTAAGCTCACCATCAACCAACGCACCTAGCTGATCGCGCCCTTTAAAATAGTAGCGTTGCATATTATGAGGCCGCTGGAATTTGATCAGTAATTTGTGCTGATACACGCATTACTTCAGATAGTGTAGTCACCCCTTCAACGGCTAACCTAAACGCTTCTTGCGCTAGATGGTTACTAGCCGTTTGCTCATTAGCCGCTTGATTAAATCGATTAACATCTTTATCGCGCAATGCTGTAGCCATAGCTGAATCAATAGTCAATAGTTCAAAAATAGCCATACGACCCCGATAGCCTGTATTAAAACAATGCGCGCAGCCAGAACCTGCAACAAAGGCTATAGGCTCTGTAATTGCAGCTAAATAATTGCGCTCGGCATCATTGGGTTGGTACGGTTTCTTACAAGAGTCGCACACCTTCCGTATCAGCCGCTGTGCAATGACCGTTTTTAATGCAGCAGCGACTAAAAAGGGATCAACTCCCATATCCGTTAAGCGCAGCGCTGAGGTCACCGCATCGTTAGTATGTAATGTCGACAACACTAAATGCCCGGTCATTGCTGCACGCAAGGCAATTTCAGCCGAGTCGGCGTCACGAATTTCCCCGATAAATAAAATATCGGGATCTTGACGCAGGCTTGCTTTCAGTACAGTGGCAAAATCTAGGCCTATTTTATCTTTAATTTGAACTTGATTAAGACGGGGCAATCGATATTCAACAGGATCTTCTACTGTAATAATTTTTTTATCGCTAGAATTGAGCTCTGCCAGCGCACCATAAAGTGTCGTCGTTTTGCCACTACCCGTTGGACCTGTAACCAACACTAATCCATAAGGGCTGTGCACAGCACGTTGAAACTTCTCTAAAACTGTATGCGACATACCTATGTCAGCTAAATCACGCAGACCGTCCTCTTGGCTTAATAACCGCATAACAACCGATTCACCATGCTGAACAGGCATTGTCGATATGCGTACATCGATATTTTTCTTGCTTATTTTAAGGTGAAAACGACCGTCTTGAGGCAAGCGTTTCTCAGAGATATCTAAACCAGAAATTAATTTTAAACGCACAACTAGTGCAGGCGCTATACGTTTTTCATTCATGACCTGCTCAACCAAAACACCATCAATGCGTTGGCGAATTCTTAACACATTTTCATCAGGTTCAATATGTACATCTGATGCTTTAAATTTAATGGCCTCTTCAAATATTTTTTGCAATAATCGCGCTACCGGTGCATCACTATCGCTACCCGCTTGTGCGATATCATCAATATCCAGTAGCTCATCAGACAATTCTTCATTAAGCTCTTCAGCAATTGATGCTATTTTTTGTGACTGATTATACGTGGTATCTAAAATATCCAGCAGTTCAGATTCACGTACAACTACAGGGTTAATGGTTTTCCCTAATATTTTATGCACTTCATCAAGGCAAAATATATCTGTCGGGTCTGACATACCCAACAACACACCACTATCATCTTCGGTTAAAGCTGCCACTCTAAAACGTCTGGAAACAGTCTCTGGTAGTGTTTGTACAACAGCTCGTTCATAATTAAAATTATTTAATTCCACAAAGGGAATAGATAACTGCTCTGACAAAATTGACAGCAATGTAGTTTCATCGACATAATTAAGATCAATCAACGTTCGCCCCAGCTTTCGTCCAGATGACCGCTGCTGTTCTAACGCATCAATTAATTGCTTTTCAGAAATGACCTGTTTGGCAACTAAAATATCACCAATGCGAATTTTCTTATGTTTTATTTTTTCAGGCATATTATCAATTTGACAAAGACACTATTCGTTGTTCAATATATTGCTTTACTGAAGAGTTATCCGATGCATACTGATCGGCATATTTAAATGCGGTTAACGCTGCTTTTTCATCAAGCATAGAATCCAATGAAACGGCAAGACCTAACCAATATCTAGAATTTTTGTGATTCATTGCCAATAACCGACGGTATATAACAACCGCCTTATCATAAGATCCATGTTTATGTAAAAGCCCTGCCATTAAGGCATAGTAATTTTCATTACCATCGACACCTGGCTCATGCCCCTGCAATAAATCTAGTGCACCTGCAAGATCATTTCGAGCCACAAAAATTCTCGCTGCTTTTTCAGCTAACTGATAAGCACTTAAGGTTGCATTTCTATAAATTAGCTTTTCTGCCTTATCAACACTACCCTCATTTAAATAAATTTGCAGTAGCCTATCGTAAGACTCACCCCAATATTCAGAAATAGCAGCAAAATTCTCCAATATTATTTTAGCACCAATAACATCACCAGAAACAAGCAGCCCACTGGCAATGCGAGAGGTTTCAACATCAACATATTTAATTGAAGGCTTTATTTGCATACTGGCAACAGGTACTTGATCAACTGTCTTCCGCTCAACAACAGCCCCATCAAAAGAATTGGCATCATTGGCAATATAATGAGTAAAACGTTTTAACAAAGGCTCCATATCCATATAACTTTCACCTACAAAATAGGCATTGCGAATCAATTCAGGCAGTTTATACTCTTCTCCTTTCTCGATGACCTTATCCGCAAAGTAAAGATAGCGATCAACGATTTTTTGCATCCCTGCCAAAGCCTCTTTATTATCAGGATATGTCGACAGCACTTTCCTGTAATGAGAGAAAGCACTATTGTCTTTTGGTGAAGTTAGCCTATCGCGTTCTAACAATGCTTTCGCTCTTGACAAGAGTTTATTAACATCAATAACCTCTGGTGTTCTTTCAGGAACAAGCTCATACAAAACAACCTGTTTTTTAACTGGGTTAGAAACAGGTAAATTACCACCAATAAACTCTAACACACTTTGCGGGGTATTATTATCTTCACCAACAGCAGGAAACAACGTTACTACGTTTACATCTTTATCAACTAACACTGTATCAATTGATACGATTTCAGGTTTTTCTGGTGCAGCAGGTAAAGCAATATTGGCTGATCTATAATAATCAACAATGTAAAAAGCAACGACAACACACATTACAGACGACAACAAATAAGGTCTATAGCGGTTTAATAATGTCTCACGCTGCGCCATGCTTTTTACCGTATAATTATCATTATTTATTGTAACCGCCGTTGAATGTTGACGCACAGTTAATGATTCTATAGTTTCATTATGTACACTCATACCTCACCTCTACTCAGAGAAATTCAGTTAATACAAAAAACGACCTATACTTTAATTACGCATTACTGCTGGCGAGGGTAAAATTGCTTGATACGCTCGCCGCTGTCTGATAAATTTTTATGCCATAACCGATCATCAACGACCACTGGTTGCAACAAAATAATCAACTCAGACTTGACACGACTTTTATTACGAGTATTGAATAATGTTTTCAACAATGGAATATCACCCAACACCGGGCGCTTACCTTTAACATCAGATACTTTTTCTTGCATTAACCCGCCAAGTACAATAATTTGTCCACTCTTTGCCTTAACAATACTGTCTGATTCACGTATATCTCTTAAGGCCAATGGTAGAGAAAAACTCTCATTGCCAACAGTGATATCTTTTTGTTGATCAGCCACACTGCTTACCACAGGATGTATGTGTAAAATGACATCGCTATTACTATCAATTTGTGGCGTAACATCTAATGAAATACCACTGAAAAATGATGACAACTCTATATTGGGAGTACTGATGGTAGATGATGCATTAGATGTGGTGGAACTTGAAACACCGGTAACAAAAAACTCATCAGAGCCGACTCTGATAACGGCTTTTTGATTATTAATTGTCGACACACGTGGACTTGATAAAACTTGAACTTCTCCTTGGGTTTTAAGTAATGAGAGCAAATCAGAAATACTGCTCACTTTAACAATAGAGGAGAATATTTCGCCAACACTTTCCTGCGCGCTCAAAATACTGGGAGATGAATCAAACTCTGATACATTTTTAGTTAACAACAGTTGACCATTAATTTGATCCCAGTTAACGCCAGCCTCATAACCTTCATTTAAACGTACTTCTATTACTTTCGCCTCTATAATAACTTGTCGTTTAATACTTAACTGGGCGCGATCTAAAAACTGCTTAACCGCACTCAACTCCGATGGCATAGCGCTTACAATAACCACACCAGCTTGAGAATTAATAACAACACGACGTGTATTAACCTCGGTATTAACGCCGGCATTAATTCCAATAATTGCACTTAAGGTTGACTGCAATGTAGCCCAAAAATTAGTCGTACTCGTAGTTTTTACACGAGAACTAGGGCTAGAAGCCTCGCCAAAACTGCTGGAATCACTGCTATTATTATCATTAGCCGCACTACCTCCAGCATTATCATTTTGTTCAGTATTGCCAATTAATACGCTGGTATCAGAGATGCCGGTACGTTCAACATCAATATAATTAATAGGAAATACTTTTGTTGTTATTTTTTTACTGTATACAGTAAAAATGCTGTTTGTTTGTTTTATTTCATAACCATATACATCTCTAACTACATCCAGCACATCAACAATGGTTACTCCTTTCAAATTCAGAGTTATCACGCCAGATATGTCGGGGTGTACAACAATATTACTGTTAGCACCTTTCATCAAGTTAACGAAAAAACGTTTTGCCGGCACCGCTTTAGCTTCAATATCAAAAACAGGCAATGGTAAAGGCTTATCTTCTTCCACCTCTATTGTATGGACACCCAATAGTTCGTTGGCGACATTCTGAGGCAAGGGTTTATCCATTGACGCAACCATAGCATCAACTGCAACGCCCTCAGAAGAGCCTGTTGATTCAGGCTGTGAGGCGCACCCCCACAAAAAAATTAACGCTATTAACCCTGTATTTTTTTTCAATATCATAACAACCAGTACTTTAGACACCTACATATTATCATTCAAAGACCAACAACGTTTTTTCCACACCACCAACACTCAACACAACTTTATCACCACTTATATGCTGCACGTGAACACCGTCAATCAAATCACCTTCTTGGTATTCAACATCACTAATAATAGCTGTTTTTTGATCACCAATAACAAATACTGATTGTAAAACAAGCGCATTTTTAACGGAGTAATCATCCTGATAGGCTGGGGATACTAACGGTTTAGTAGGATCCACTCCTTGTGCATAAACCGACAAACAACAGCTCATTAACAACAATACTGTAATGGTTAAAAAAAAGCTAAACACCAAAATTACCCTTATCAACAGACAGCGTAAACAATGTTATATCAACCTTCGCTAAAGGATAGACATCTACGTTGTATTCAATACCTTGCCAGTAAAAATTCCACGCCAAGGCTTCTAATGCTTGGAGATACTTCACTATTTCAAAATAACTGCCACTGAGTTTAATTGACACTGTATATTTATATACACTTGCATTTCCCTGTAAATTATTTTCAAGATTATTACCAGCACTCGCCAAAGTTATTTTTTCAACAGGCAACACAATCAACTCTCGTAGCTTGAGTAGCTCGTTACTTTTAAGTACATCATGAACGATTTGAACAAGATCACTTGCCGGCACTAGCCCTGACGAATGGGTTTGTAATTCTTGTGTCAAACCCTTATGGCGATCTTGTAATTGTTGACGGGTCTGTTTTAGTGCAGCATCAGGATCTATTGTCCTTGCCTGATTGGCCATAACCAGTACGCTATTTTTAGTACTGACATCATTAAGTACAGCAGCTAGGTGATTAGCGGCTTTGTCTTTACTGTGTTTAACACTATCACCAATTATTAATACTAGCAGCAAGTAAATAATAGCAACCCCCGCCAAGCACACAAGTACTCGCTGAGTATCGCGAAGGCCCTCGACAAACTCACGATATTGGCCAAATACCAATGTAAGTGCTTTAACCATCATATTCACCTTCATTAAGAAAGCGAAAATCAACTAACGTCGAGTGCGTCTTATGCTTTTTAATCGATAACGGACCAAATTGCGTAGTTGAAAACAATGTTTTTTTCTGCAATTGTTGCAAATAATAAGGAACATATTCAGCTTTTTCTGCCACACCACTCATGGCTGCATACCGGCCACCATCATCTATAGAAAACATAGTCACAGACACACCTGCCACATGATACTCTGACAAGCCAAGTAAAAATGTTGAAAATCCCTGACGATTACCGATGTTTTTTTCTGTAAAAATATGCAACAGTTGCTGTTTGTGATTAATACGCAACATCAATGCATCAATATCTTTTTGCACTAGTTCGTGATTTCCCTCAGGCATACTTTTTTGCAGCCTTGACAATTTATCATCCAAAGCTATAGACAGTGCTTTATTTTCTTCCAACAAATATATACTTTTCTGATAGTCAATATAATCGACAACAATAGTAAATCCTGCCAGCAGCACCAGCAATAACCAAACAGCCACTATGGCATTGAAACTCAACCATATTTTTTTAGGTATAAATTCTGGCAGATATAGATTAATTTCCTGACGCATCAGATATTACCCTTGCGCATAGCAGCACCAATAGTTGGCATTGATGAAGCCAGCAGGTTGTAATCAACTTTATCGCTAACACTCATCACATCTTCCCAGGGAAATGTAGTACAAGCAGCCGGAAAGCTACTACTAATAGTCGTTGTTATTTTCTCAGCAATTACATTTTCACCATTAAAAACAATTTCTATAGGTGGCAACTGTCCCATCTGGCGTTCGTAATAATCAAAAGATCGCTGTAATTCTAAAATTAATTTATCTTCAGGCAATGCATCTTCAACACCGCCGTGATAATTTAAAGGAAAATATCGGGACAAATACAAATGTGTATTTTTAACCAAAAACAAATTACCCTGTCCCTGCTGTAGCCTTAACAAAGCAATACCTTTGTCATTTGCAGGTAAATACTCTAGCAAATTTCGGCAACATAATTCAGGGATATCAATACTGCATAATGTAAGATTAAGCTGAGCTACTGTATCAATTAAAGTTTGAATAATAGTTTTGCGAACAACAACAGCATAGAGCATGCTTTTGCCATTATTTTTTTCCGCATCCGGCAGCTGAAAAATATCGGTTGCAGCCTCATTGATTGGAAAAGTAATTAGATCTTTAAGCCGCCAATACGCCGCATCTTTTAATTCATCAGCGGGAACATTAGGTGCCTCTATAAGCAATAATTCATAATCACCCTGTGACAGCACACCATAACACGGTGCCTGCACCAGCCCGAGTTGACGAAGACGCTCAGCAACTACCGATAACCCCTCAGGCATATCAGGCCCTATAGAATAACGCTCACACACCTCAACATGAGCCTGCTCAGCGTTCGCCATATTAATGACGCTAAAGCCAATAGCCTCAGCTGACACTTCGATACCTATGCGACAGTGTGATTTCTTACGTGGCCAGATACTCTTCACAATGACACTCCAAAACACTTAGCAATGACTGACTCAAAAAATGCCCCTTACATTAGAAGCTTAGCTTGAAAAGCCAATAACTCTAGCCAAAGCCGCTGTAGTTATGCATGAACAGCAAAAAATGTTCCAGCTCTTATACAAACCTGTGCAATATAGCGCAGGAGAGCGACAAGAACCTTAGTGATTTATTGTGATTTACTATATAATAAGACCGGTAACAAACAGCTAAGCTACTGATATTTAAACTATATAAATAATAGTGCCCACATAGCTACCGGGCCATACACTCACTATAAGTGATAGTAACCTCTATGATTCATATCGTTTTATTTGAACCAGAAATACCACCGAATACCGGCAATATCATTCGCCTGGCGGCAAACACTGGCTGCCAGCTGCATTTGATTGAACCGCTAGGCTTTATGATTGATGACAAACGTATGCGTCGGGCAGGGCTTGATTATGGTGAGTGGCAAGCATTAAAAACCTACCCCGACTGGGATACATTTATGACGACAGCCAAACCAGAGAGGCTGTTTGCCATTAGCACGAAAGGCGCGCAATACCATCATCAAGTAAACTATCAAGCAGGTGATTTTTTAGTATTTGGTCCAGAAACACGTGGCCTACCTGATCACATCCTCAGTGGGGCACAAACAAAAGCCATGATTCGTATTCCGATGCAGGCCAATAGTCGCAGCATGAACTTATCGAATGCGGTTGCTGTTGTCGTTTATGAAGCGTTACGTCAACAAGATTTCCCCGGTGCTATTTAACTATTTTTTAAGGACTCAGCATTCATGAACACTGCCCCTATTGGTCTTTTCTATGGTAGCTCAACCTGTTACACAGAAATCGCAGCAGAAAAGATCCGAGCTCAACTCGGCGAGGACAATGTCGATTTACACAATGTTGCGGAATCACCATTGGCGTTAGCCAGCCAGTATGCTTTTCTTATCTTAGGCATTCCTACATGGGATTATGGCGAGCTACAAGAAGATTGGGAAAATAATTGGGACGATATTGACGATATTGATTTCACCGGCAAAACAGTAGCGCTGTTTGGTTTGGGAGATCAAGTGGGCTACCCTGAATGGTTTCTTGATGCTCTGGGTTATTTACATAATAAAGTCTTATTACAAGGAGCCACTATTATCGGCCACTGGCCTACAACAGGTTACACATTTGAAGCATCGCAAGCATTAACCGATGATAAAGCCTATTTTGTAGGCTTGGCATTAGATGATGAAAATGAATTTGAACAAAGCGATGCACGTATTGAGCAGTGGTGTGACACGTTAAGATCATCGATGTTAGCACTATAGTGAGCATTACATAGATGACACACCATGCCAGATAAACCAGCCGACACCCACCCACTAAACAGTGCCCATATTCATTGGGATGAGCACGGGCAGCCAACCTCATCGCACTTTAACGACATTTATTTTTCTACTGACGATGGGCTTGCTGAAACTAACCACACGTTCATAAACGGCAATCAGCTGCCGGCTCGCTTTAGCGCATTGGCAAAAAATGCACAATTCATAATAGGGGAAACAGGATTTGGCAGTGGCTTAAACTTTATTGCCACCTGGCAATGCTGGCTAAATACAGCACCAACAACCGCACACCTGCACTTTATTTCTGTAGAGCGCTACCCATTGAGTTGGGTTGATTTAAAAAAAGCGCTAGCTTTGTGGCCAACGTTAGCCCCCTTAAGTGATGCACTCATCACCGCCTACCCTGGTGCAAATATAACGGGGCTGCACAGCATTAAACTAGGTAAGGTGACACTCACGTTAATTATTGATACCGCTGAGTCTGGCTTTAAACAACTGCTAGCGAGTGAGCATCCTTCATATGATAAGCCACACTGGCAAGGGGTCAACGCTTGGTTCTTAGATGGTTTTGCACCAGCTAAAAACCCAGATATGTGGACACAACCATTGATCAATACAATCGCTAAACTTAGCCACCCAAAGGCCAGTGTCGCTACATTTACGGCCGCAGGTAGTGTAAAAAGACATTTGCAAGCCAGTGGTTTTAGCGTCACTAAACGCCGCGGGTTTGGCCGTAAGCGCGATATGATCACCGCTAAACTACAACAGCCTTATACCCCCCCTACCCCTGCGGCACTACAACAACTGGGGCACCGCTCTCCTTTCCCATTAGCGTGGAATGTTCCCAGTCATCAGCTGCCTTGTAGTAATGAACAATCTGTTGTAGTAATTGGTGCAGGTCTTGCTGGCGCACATACAGCGAGAGCGCTTGCCGAAAAAGGGCTAGCGATTACCGTCATTGAGCGTGCAGCCACACCCGCCACAGGTGCATCGGGCAATGCCCAAGGAATTGTGTATGCAAAATTGTCGCAGCACCGTGAAGATCTGGGTGAGTTTAATTTATTTAGTCTGTTAAAAGCACAACAAACCTATCAACCACTATGGTCTACCCAACACGCTAGTACCTACGGTAGTCGCTGTGGCGTACTGCAATTAAGCACAGCAGCTACTACGTCCCTACAACATCAACGTATCGTTGAGCGTTTTGATACACCACAATTGCTACACGCAGTATCGGCACAACAGGCCAGCGAGATAGCTGGTGTACCCATTGCACTTCCGGGAATTTTTTTCCCCAATAGCGGCTGGCTTAAACCTGTACAAGTATGCCGCTACCTGCTCAACCACCCGCTTATTACCCTGCAAGCGAACACGCATGTCCAACATATCAGCAAAGATAATCATCGCTGGCGTATTGATGCGACACAGTATGAGCAACCATGGCAATTGCACGGTATTAGCCATCTCGTTATTGCCACCGCCAATGATGCAAAACAGCTATTGCCGACACAGTGGCTGCCGACCAATGCTATCCGAGGCCAGGTAACCCATGTACCTGAAAGTAAAAACAGCCAAGCACTCAAGAGTGTTATTTGCAGCAAAGGTTATATTGCACCAGCACAAGCAGGTTATCATTGTATTGGGGCCAGCTTTAACCTCCACAACCATAACCCTGAGTTAACCGCAGCCGACCACCTCAATAATCTGCAACACATTACTGAACAATCGCCAGGGCTACTGGCATCAAATGCAACCTCACTTCTCGGACGTGTCAGCTTTCGCTGCACCACACCCGACTACCTTCCTATGGCAGGACCAGCACCGGATAGAGAAGCGTTTATTGACACCTTTGCTGCGCTGCGCAAAAATGCACGGGCTATTATTCACCAGCCAGGGCGCTACCACGAAGGGCTCTATCTCAATATTGGCCATGGTTCTCGTGGCCTTGCCTATACACCGTTGTGTGCTGAGCTACTCACAAGCTATATTACCGGCAGCCCGCCACCGCTACCGGAGAAAATAATCAGTGCCCTCAACCCCTCACGCTTTATTATTCGCGATTTAATCCGTGGCCGCTGTTAAATTAGCCTATCTAAATACTCGCAAAATGGCTATACCCGGCTACACTTGATATAGCCCTATATTGCTTTGGCTTATATTAGAGCAATAGTCATTTACTTGAGAACTGGAGATAAGGCATGCTGCTTAGTCGCCGCCATAGAGATAACGAAAACGCACTAGCTGATCTTACGAGTATTCACAATTACTATGAAAAGATGGTCACTGATACCTTACTAAATAGCAGTGGTCGCGCGGCCACTGATTCTGACTTTATGGCTGATGTCTCTTGTGTTGCACTCAATCATCTACCCCCTAAATATATTCGTCATGATGTGGATATGACTTTTTTTATGTCACCTACCGAGCTGCATGAAACAACAGAAAAGGTTAAACAAGCCGTTGCCAATGCAATTGACTATGTCAGTAGCCGAGAAAAAATAGCCCCTGTGCAAGATGCGGTACAATAGCCACTAGGCTCAGTAAATACTGAGCTTTTATTGCAGGCAATAAGCTTAGCGCTGTATGATAGCGCCATGATTCGCTTATTGACTGCCATACTTTACTGTGCTTTATCGCTGCCATCACTGGCCGCCCCACTGTTTGGCCAACCAAAAATCCCTCTTCTTGACTATCAGTTGCTCGATACTCAACCCCACAATGTCAATAGTTTTACCCAAGGGTTAGTATTTGAAGCACCGTATTTTTATGAAAGCAGTGGTTTATATGGAAAATCATTTATCACTCGCTACTCGCCGCAAAAAAAAGAACAACTCGTTATTATTTCTGCCACACTCTTTGCCGAAGGGCTAACTATTATAGGTCAGCAATTATACTTACTCACATGGCGCAAAGGCATTCTACAGGTTTATAACAAACAAACACTAGCGTTGCAAAAAACTCTGCATTACCGTGGTGAAGGCTGGGGGCTAACCAGTGATGGCCATCAATTGATCATGAGTGATGGTTCTAATCGTATCCGTTTTCGTGACCCACATACGTTAGAGATAAAACGTCAACTAACCATCAAGGGTTTAGATAAACTGAATGAGCTGGAATATACACAAGATATTATTTGGGCCAATCGCTGGTTTGATAATGCGATCTATGCCATTAGTGCATCTAATGGCTGCATTCTCGGTAAAGTTAACCTGACGGCATTGCGCCACCATAGTGTAACACCAGATCATCGCAATGTACTCAATGGTATCGCTTATGATCACCAACAACAGGGGTTTTGGGTAACGGGGAAATTTTGGCCAACACGCTACTTGATTCGCATTGAAACTCCCAGCGATACTCACTGTATTTAAATATTATATTCAATCGCGCTATCGATAAAAAATTTTGAAAATTACGTATAGTTTTTAAAGGATGCCTCACCGTAATTTACTAGAGCATACTAGATTCATTAGGCTTATCAGGTTGACTAACTTAATTAAACGTTGGCCACACGGTAAATTAAATGTGGCCACACAGGTATGTAGAACCATTATTGTTCTTGTAAAATAACATCATCGATATAAAAGTGATTCCCCGCCGCAGGGCCAAAGAAGTGCACGCGAGCTTCTTCTATATCGCCGGTGGCCTGCACACTGACCGTGCCGTTTAATTGTACCCAGTCGGCCCCTACACGTTGGCGATCAATGCGCATCCAATGATGACCGGCCTCATCTCTAAAGTATAAGCGCGCTTCAATATTATGCTCTTCCTGAGAGGCCATTTTCACCCAAGCATCCAGTTGGTACACATTACCTTGTGTTATCCGTGTGGTCACGCGTTGCATAGGGCCATCGTACCAGCGAAGGCGATTCTCTGAGCGAAGGCTGTATAAACCATTGCGTTGTGTTTCATCTGCTAGCTGTATAGAACCAAAAAACCCTGTCTCCCAGTGGGTTGCATTAGCCTGTTCAAGATCACCATTAAAAATAATATTACTAGGCGCTACCGGATCATTTTGACTCGGCTCACTGACATTTGGCGATGCTATACTCACTTGGTCCACATAAAAATTTCGCTCAGCCGCAGGTCCATAAAAGAGTATAAAAATATTATTCACACGGCCAACAGTATCCAATGTGAACTCGCCTTCTATGGTATTCCATTGATCTCCCGTCACCCCAATACGGTCAAAGTAAGTGTAGCGCGTGCCGCGCTCATCATTAATACCAATCACCATTCTGCCAGCATCAGAGCCTTCGCCCTCTAGGCGCATGGCCGCTGAAATAGTATATGTTTCGCCATTAGTTAATCGCCCTAATAAATCCTGCGAAACACCTGAATAAAAAAATGATCTATTACTCACCCGAACACTATGCTCACCAGTAAAACGGCGCACACTATCATGGCTAATTTGGCTACCGAAGCGATCAGACCATTCGTCAAGACCACTTTCTATACTGCTATTTAAGACAACATTATTGGGTATTTCAGGTATTGCTCGTACTGGATCGGCATCAGATTCATTAGTGCCATCATCCATTTTACTCGGCAGATAATTCTCAAGCTGTGCAGCAACTGTATTCACGGAAAAAACAGCATCTGCACCATCGGCATTATTGCGATTAATACCACAAGGCAAACCGACACAGCTCTGTAAAGGGTTTGAAAAACGCTCAATTCGGCGCGCATTAAATACCTGATTATAAGCCATCACCGTCGAAAATGAGTTCTGCACGCCATAACCCACACCAAAGTCAAACACACCACCAGTGCTGCCCTGCCTGCGTGAGTGACCAAGACCCATATTATGCCCAAGTTCATGGGTAAACGTAGTCGCACCACAATTGACACCAGTAATAGAAAAAGCTGCATCTTTCGCAAAACGCGAAAGCTGTCCATTACTGCCATTACCTACATAACCAATCCCACAGACAGTACCGCCACTAGAGGAACGTTGAGCAACGGTTAATAATGCGACTAAATCAGCACCGTATTGCGCTCGCAATTCATTGACCTGTGCATTATTACGCAACTGCCCCAGAGAATTACCATCGATAGCATTAACGCCATTGATATTTATTTCTTGCGTATGAACCAAGCGAATACGTACTTGCATATTACTGTCTTCATACGTTGTATTTGATGAGGCAATAAGAGAATTGATATACGTTGTTATTGCACCATTTCTGTTACTTGCAGCCTCTGAGTTATACAGTACCATCACATCAATAGTATGGGGAGTTTGTTGTGCAATCGCAGGTATTGCAGGCAGACATAACAAAAAACAACAGGCTTTTATAAAACGTGCAACCAAATTAGTCATATTCAAGTACATAAAAATCTCCTACAAAAAAGGGATGGTGATCATTAAAAATATTAGATAGATGATGTTTAATCACCACTGAGCAGGGATATCTCGTTAACATCGTTATTATTACGCCATACGAATAACACTATCTATTAGCTGGGAGGAATATCACTTGGATCAGGTACAATGTGAATTTCATCACTGACGTTTCTATTTTGCGCATTAACAAAATCATTTTTAGATGCAATCCAACCATGGGTTTGTCCGGCTTCTAAGACATAAACACCATCGGGTGTCGACAAGGTGCCAAAAGTTCCCTGCGCACCTTGGGTAATTGTTATGCTATAACGTTCATTATCCGAACTTGCGATAACCGCTTTAATGGTCTTCTCACCATCAGCGTGATAGATAACATCGCTAACCTGCGCATCAAATTCGCTACCCGTTTGGGGAATTGTTAGTGCAAACACTGTGTTTTTTTCTAGGTTTTCAATTTGCAAACGCCCAATTTCAATAAACTGGCGTTCAATGCCGTCATCAATATCGGTATATTGTTCAGCAATGGCTTTATTTTCCTCTCCCGTGCTTAACCAGAGTGAGCTGTTATCGGTTGTCGATGATAGCTCTGCTATCACTTGTGGTGGTTCAATATTCTTATCGTGTTTAGGCAACGCAGTAGGTGCTTTAGAAGAGCCTGTATTACGAGTACTCGTATTTTTAATATCGCCAGTGGTATTCAGCTCAGCGCTATTTTGTTCATCAAGGGCTGCATCAGATTTTATAGCCACACTGGCAAGTGCGTGTTTATTGGTAAAATAATAGGCCACGCCAGAGGTAACACTTAAAATTAAAAACCCAACTATAATATAAGAGTAATTTCGCATAATTAGTTATACCTCTGTTGATAATATTGTCGTCAAAATAGTAAAAGCTGATATCGAGCAGTGCTCAATAACGTTAAATTCTATGAATACAGTAAGTGTCGCTCACACAACAGCCTCACTCAAAAAAATCGTTATCTATAAAAGAGTAATTATTTATTTTTTGAGCAGTCTACAGATAGCATTTCATGATCAAGCGTTTATAGGTCACAATAATTAATATTTAAATCATTGAAAATATATTCTGTGAACCCGATCAAAATCAAAAGGTATACTCAAACAAGTATTCTGGGCATTCTTCGCATGACAAACACAAGAAAACAGGAGAGATCATGTATTACTAGAGAGCCTAGCAAGGTAAGTACCATCTGCTAACAAATGGATTTAATGAAAGGAATTAGTGGCTAAAATTAATAATACAGTTACGGCCTTGGTCTTTAGCACGATACATTGCATTATCGGCCTGCTCAATCAACTGATAACTTGCCATATTAATCGTCTCGGCAATAGCATCGATACCTATGTCAGCAATAGACGGTGGCTCCCATGCTGAAAGGCCAATTGACACTGTCGGCAAAATAACATTGTCCTGTGTTGTTGTGATAGAGAGACACTCAACAGCGAAACGAATACGCTCAGCGATAGGTTGTGCATCCAGTTGGGTACACCCTGGCAACAAAGCAACAAATTCTTCGCCACCATAGCGAGCTAGAAAGTCGGTTTTACGCAACTGATCATATAAAGTACGCGCCACATCTCGCAGACACAAATCCCCCATTTGATGGCCGTGAACGTCATTGATTGTCTTAAAATAATCGATATCAATAAAGCAACAACTCACTGTTTGCTGATTGCGCAATGCACGCTCCAGAATCAACGGCAACTCTTCGCTAAAGCACACCCGGTTATGAACCTGGGTTAACATATCAGTGCGACTTTGCAGACGCAAAAATTCGCGATTAATATTATCTTCTAAACAAATAGAGACTACCGATGCAAAATATTGCAAGGCCTCCATATATTTTTCAATATCAGGTTGGTCTTTTTCATGAATAGCTAGCTGTAAGCTACCAATCAATTTGTCACGGCGCATTAATGGCAGTAATAACACACAATCAATAGCCACTTGAGCCCCAGGAAATAAGCGCGCAGCACTGAGTGTATTCAACGACTGAGTACTCACGTCATAGGGCATTGAATACAGAGCTTTAGCAAATGTATCGCTATGGCGAATTTGAAAGCGATTGCCATAGTTTTCAATGTGCAGTATATCGACAAGCTCCAAAAGGCTGTATTGTTCATCCAGTAGAAATAAGCTAGAGGCTAAAATATCAAAATGCGCCACCGTGTTGTGGAGTAGTTCATCTAGCAGTGCTGAGAAGCTCTCGGCCTCCATTAGCTTCAAGCCTAAACGTTGAGAATTATGCCAAATTGCTTCACCTTTCTGCGGGGAGCCCAGCAGTCGCTGCATGATCAGATTGGGGTCAATCGGGCTTTTGGGGCTCATAAGCTAGGCGATACTATTAGTATTGGTTAGATGACTCTTTTATAATAGCTGCAATACCGGCTTTGTCACTAAAAGCAGTGAGAAAACAATAAATTAAGAGGCAGTTCATGAGTGCAGATACCCCCTCTAAAACACACTATAACAATATTGTCGTGCTAACTGGCGCTGGTATATCCGCAGAATCAGGTATTAAGACATTTCGCGCCGACGACGGCTTGTGGGAAAACCACCGAGTAGAAGATGTAGCGACACCAGAGGCTTTCGTACGCGACCCTGAGTTGGTGCATCATTTTTATAACGCCAGAAGACAACAGCTGCTCAGTGGCATAGTACCCAACGAGGCACATTATGCACTGGCAGATGCCGCTAGCCGACTTACCGGCACATTTACACTCGTGACACAAAATATCGATAACCTTCATCAACGGGCGGGCAGCACTTCGATCTATCCTATGCACGGTGAGCTATTAAAGATGCGCTGTAAAGAAACAGAACAGCTATTTTCGTGTGAGGAGAATACCAGCCCTAGCGACCTGTGCCCCTGTTGCAACCAAGCTGGTAATTTGAGGCCGCACATTGTCTGGTTTGGCGAAATGCCCCTGTATATGGAGAGTATCGACAGTGCTCTACAGACATGTGATTTATTTGTCTCTATAGGAACCTCAGGCAATGTATACCCTGCGGCAGGCTTTTTTCAAACAGCAAAATGGCATGGCGCGCACACCGTAGAGCTTAACCTTGAAGCCTCTAGCAACGGCTCACAGTTTGATGAACAGCACTATGGTGCCGCCACAACGGTTGTGCCTGCATTTTTTCAGCAATTACTATAGCGCCGTCTACAGAGCGCCAACTAACACCATCAACGATAGAAAGAGTGACAGAACATGAATAACCCTCGCCTGAAGCATGTGTTTGCGGCATTTGATGCACTCAATGCTACCGACCCTTACCACAGTGAATACCAAGGAAAACAATACGGCAAAGAGTATCTCTATTCGCAACACATGCACGCACGCCTAGAGCAATTTTGCCCAAGCGCCAGTGAAGCGTTAAGTATTGCCGCTTACAGCCAGCATATCCAACGCTGGAAAATACTCCGTACAGACTACCCGGAAGGCCGCGCAGGTTATAAACGCTGGCGCACTGATCTGGCTAAATTTCACGCAAATACCGCAGCGGGAGTACTTATTGACCTCGACTATGACGCAGACACGATTGAGCGGGTAAAATCATTACTGCAAAAGCAAGGGCTAAAACGAGATCCAGAAACACAGACACTAGAGGATGTCATTTGTTTAGTCTTTCTAGAGCACTACCTGGAGGATTTTGCGGTTAAACACGAAGAGGAAAAGCTGATCGTTATTATCCAGAAAACCTGGAAAAAGATGTCAGAGGACGGTCACAACGCGGCCCTAGCACTCCCATTGGCAGAGCCAATGCTTGATATTATCAAAAAAGCTCTCAGTGAATGAGTGGGCTATTGGCCAGGACATCACCCGTATCAAAAAGGGGTTGCGATTATTTTTTAAGCGATAAAACCGGGCGCTTGGGTTTGTGATTTTCTGCCAATACACGGCGCGCAGGCTTAACAGCCGGGCGCTTAGGCTTAGATACAGCACCTTTTGCAATAAGATCCATGCCAATGCGCAATAGCCTTGCCTGCTCGGCAACGTTCATTCCCGCCGGTACATTATTAGGCGACACTCCCGTCGGCGAGCGAGGGTTACCATCCACCCGAACAGTAAAACCCGAAGCGTGGGTTGCCAATTGACTGTCCATATTTACATCCCATTCATTCGTGCTCACAAGTGACTCCTGTTATAACGACCAATAAAATATCTGCGCAACGCATGCTAATGATTTGTGATGTAAAATCAACCAAAAAAAGTAAAATAAATGATAAACACGTCTTATTTTACTATTATTGTGGTGACACACCATGACAATTAGATGAAAGCGCCCAACTCGCCACATTCTCTGCTATCATGGCGTTTTTCAATAGTTAGATAGCTGTTTTTATGTTAACCAACGACTCCCTTTCCCAACTTTCTCAGTTAAAAGAATCTATTAGAGCCAGTAAAGACCTCGCCACTGGCAGTGTTAGAGCCACTTCAGGCCGGTTTGGCTTTGTTGTACTTGACGATGGGCGTGAAGCATTTCTAAATCCAGAGCAAATGGAACGCGTATTTCATGATGACCGCGTTGAAATAAACGTCATTACAAATGATAAAGGCCAGCTTGAAGCAGAATTTGAAAAGTTTATCGCATCGTCCGTCAAGCACCTCTCTGGGCGCTACTGTATCCGTGGTAAGGGGCACTTTATTATCACTGATTTGCCCAACGTTAACCGCTGGATTTTCATCCCGCCCAGAGATCGCGCGGGCAGCCAATCAGGTGATTATGTCACGGCTAAGCTAACACGCCACCCGTATAAAGACGGTAAAGCGCAGGCTAAAATCACTTATAAAGTAGGCAATGATGATACGCCCAATATCGAAAGGGGCTACACATTAGCACGCCATCAGATTGAAGATACTTGGCCAGAGGCTGTATTAGCGCACGCTAATACGCTAAACCAAATACCACTAGAGAGCGCACCTGATCTTGTCACACAGCGTAAAGACTTGCAACAGCAGCCTTTTATTACGATTGATTCAGCCAGCACCCGCGATATGGATGATGCACTCTGGGTAGAAGCAACAGATAACGGCTGGACATTACACGTAGCCATTGCTGACCCCAGCAGTGAGATTGAGCCACATAGCGCCTTAGATAAAGAAGCCAGAAAACGTATCAATACCGTTTATTTTCCAGGTAACACGCGCCCAATGCTACCAGAGGCACTGTCGAACAATCGGTTTTCTCTCGTTGCCGATAGCCCTCGGCGCGCACTAGTGTGCGCATTATCAGTTGCGGCTGATGGTGAGGTTACACACACTGAATTTATACCCGCACTGATACGCTCTCACGGTAAACTAAGCTACCAACAAGCCAGTGCAGCACTAGAGGGGCGCGCATTTGAAGCCGATGAAGGCCTATCACCCATTGAGCCACATCAATCTTTACTGGAAGCACTACACGCCTGTACCACAGCGCTCAACAAATACCGTGTAGCTCACTATTTAGTCGCACAAAACCGCCCTGATTTTCATTTACACCTCAGTGAGCAAGGCAAGCTCGAGAGTATCGAAAAAGTGGAGCGCACACTGGCACACACGATTGTCGAAGAGGCGATGCTTGCGAGTAATATCAATGCTGGGCACTTTTTAGCCCATCACAATGCAGGCTTACACAATTGCCACAATGGCTTTCGCGACGAACGTCGTGATGATATTGAAAAGCTATTACAAGAAAAGCTCGGTGAAACCGTTGTTGCAACCACAACACTTGAGGACTACAGGCAACTCATTACACGCCTACAGGCCGATGAACAACATCAAGCGCTGATCTCTACCTGCCAACGCTTTCTACAGCCCAGCCAAGTCAACACACAAGCAGGTGCGCACTTTGGCTTAGGAGTTGAGCACTACGCAACCATTACCTCGCCGATTCGTCGCTATCAAGACTTATTTAATCATCGCACTATTTATGCCTTGTTAGAGCAACAAAGCCTACCGGTATTTAATGAGCAACAACTTGTCAAACTACAAGAGACTATCGCCAATAACCGCAAAGCCAACCGCTACATGGAGCAGTGGTTAATCAGTGATTATATGCAACAACACATTGGTAAAACCTTTACCGGTATTGTCGCATTACTCACTAACCAAGGTGTCGGAGTCAGACTAAAAGAGACAGGTATAGAGGGCTTTGTACTAGCCAAAAAACCGGGTAAGAAGGCACCGGCTAATTCAGGCGATAAAATATCGTTTAATAATCAGCGCATGGAGCTATCTTGGAATGAGCAGCCAATATTACTGGATCAAGAAGTAGAGGTTGTACTGGTTAGTATTGATCGTGAAAAGAAAAGGCTCACCTTTGCCTGGCCTGAAAAAGCCGCCGTAAAAGATGATACCTCTGCGGCATAACATCGAGCCATAATAGTACTGGATATGCGCTACTACAGCGCATATCCAGTACTAGCTAATCTAAACGTTTAAAATGTGATCTGACCCAAGCGGTCCTTACGAGTCATACCTCTTCTTATCCCAAAAGAGCATCATTCATGATGTATAGCGTTGTTAGAGCAATGAAATTGGTAGATATGAGTAAATCAAAATCACTTGCCTTCGGGCGTGGTTGCTCGAGTCCGCTCACTGGTGCCTCTTCTCAATGTTATAAGCCCAGCAGATTTGTTGACTATCACTACATTAGCGAAGAAAAGCTCTATCTGGTCGAAAGCAAAACAGCTTAAAAATGACTAATGCGGAATACTTTATGATAGCTTGTAGCTATTAAAAATATCAGTTTCCAGAATGCCAGTGACGTACAAGTCACGCAATACAGGGCGAATCTTGCCATTCAATATATCAAGGTTAGCTGCGTTAATTTTTTCCTATATTCCTCATCGTGACCTCCAGTTGCTGTTTAGATTCATTAGAATTCTCAATAGGTAAGGCGCTCTTCAGTTGTTACCTTGAACACATCACAATGCTCTTCGAATAATGATGAGTTAATCATCGGAGATTTCGCGCGGTGTTAATATGAAAAACTTTTCATATAGAAAAGTAAGTTTTAGATATTATGCTCTTTTACACAATACGAAATCAGGTCTTTATTTGTAAGGCTCAGGCTTGATCTAACACAAAGAAGGGTAAGGGATAAGCCAAGTAGTACAAACTGCTTTCAAGCATAAAGCAGTCTGCTTTTTACAAACAGGTTGAAATTTGTGGCTGCCTAAATGTGCCAATAAGTAACCTTATAGTCTAGCTTTGTTAGATATAGTCTGCTGGGCAAATTAAGATATTGCTACAGCACAGCATGGATCAATTATTTCCTTGAATTAAACCAACTTTCAAATTATATGCGTGGTAAATAACCTTTCCATTGTGAATAACCTTTCCATCGGCAATTCCCATTGCCAGAGGTTTTTTTATGACACGTTTAATGTGAAGCAAATAATCTATGGAACCGGCATCGGGGAATATTTGCCCACTGAACTTTACTTGACCAACACCTAAAGCACGCCCTTTGCCAGATAAACCTGACCACCCGAGAAACACACCTAACAACTGCCACAGTGCATCAAGCCCTAAACATCCGGGCATTACCGGATCATTCTTAAAATGACAGGAGAAAAACCACTGGTCAGGATGGATGTCTAAACTGGCTTTTAGCAGCCCTCGGCCATAGTCCCCGCCCGTTTTTGAAAGATGATAAATTTCATCAATCATTAACATGTTTGAATTCGGAAGCTGAGCATTACCCTCTCCAAAGAATCCTCCCTCCCCCATTTCTAAAACTTGTATCTTAGAATATTGCATTTAAACCTCCACCTATTATATTCATGAATTGACCGGAGAGGATTTTACTTACTTACACTGGGTATCTATTGTAAAAATCGGACATAAAGCGACTAAAAAAAGGCACAAGATTATCTTTCAATCTGACTCTAAAATCTTTTAGCAAGTGAGACTGATCGAAATACCCTGTTTTTAGTGCTACTTGCAATGAATTTTCTGGTTGTTCAGATAGATATCTAGATGCATGCTGGAAGCGAATGATCTGTGTAAATGATTTAGTACTAAAGCCTGTATGCTGCTGAAAAATCCGACTTAAGTGCCTACTACTTACCCCAACATAAGCGGCCAAGTCTTGTGTAATATTGATATTTCCGTGGGATTTATAGATAACGGCAAGAGCCCGATCAAATGCATTAATAGGTTGCTGCTCTAATTGCCGTAATAACCATTGATCACAGATCTTAGCGCGAGAATTAAAATTCGAATATTGGTAGATAACTTCATGAAGCCTCGCAACAAATGGCGAAGGGAGAAAATCTCCACCCACTGTACAATTACCGATTTCGTTTATATCTACCCTAAATAAATGACGCAGAGCACCAGGATAGAAACGAACGCCGAAGTATTCGCCAGCGGCAGGCAACTTAAGGTTTAGCGCTTGAGTAACCCCACCCGATATCAACGTCCCATACTGACTGACAAAAAGCGCCTGCGTTCCATCGGGAATTATAGGGTAATCTGAAGGCTCTAGTGTGCTGACCTGTAAGTACGAGTGTACAATGCCCCTCAACTGCGCACTCACTGGATATTGCCTCTTTTTAAATGAGAAGCGCTGAAGGCCTGAATCTGTTAACAAAGGCTGAAAAGGTTCGTATAAATGGGTCATTTGATCTTATAGTCTGTTATGACATTGATGGATGATTTTCACACATATCTTTTCACACTTAACTGGGAATTAAAACCTTGAATGAGTTGTTATTCAGTTCCTTAACTCGGGCTTCCTTAAGAGCTACATTGTATTAACTACCCTACTCATAATGAGTAACGTCCGTTATTGGTGCTATTTTCAGCTAAGTATGAGTCAGAGTTAATGTAAACCTATCCTTGCAAAATGTCATTTCGAATATTAGCCACTACAATTTATTAGATAAAATCTATTTCGGCTTCTTGAATGTCTTTCGTGCTTTTGCAACTTTCTCTCGATAAAAACAGCCTTCAGCATGATCATTGACTAACCCCATAGCCTGCATAAATGCATACACAGTGGTTGGCCCTACAAACTTCCAGCCTCGTTTTTTTAACTCTTTTGAAATAGCAACCGATTCTGGCGATGTAGACACAGTTTGCGGCGAGTAAGGGGTAGTTTCAGGCTCATAACGCCAGAAGAACGCCGCTAGCGACCCCTCAGATTTAATCATTTCTTTTGCACGTTTGGCGTTATTAATTGTAGCTTCTATTTTTCCACGATGACGAACAATGCCTTCGTTAAGCAATAGCCTCTCAACATCTTTATCCGTAAACTTTGCTACCTTATTTAAATCAAATTGTTTGAAGGCTTTTCTAAAACTCTCTCGTTTAGTAAGAATAGTTCGCCAACTTAAACCTGCTTGAAACCCTTCCAGGCAGATTTTTTCAAACAGACGGTAATCGTCACTAACGGGAAAACCCCATTCCTGATCATGGTAGGTAATATAGTCCTCTGTGGCGCTACACCACGAACAACGCAATTTTCCATCAAAACCTTCAAATGTACTTGTCATAAATTCTTTCTTCGCAATCAACCTATTTCATTAAAAAGTTAATCCGCTCATCGACTTTCGATGGCTCAATTTCAATGATTTCTGCGTCAACAATGTTTTGCTCTACAAAAGGGTCTTCATGCACACGCTTTTCTAATAGTTTTATTTCAGATTCTTGAGCAAAAATACAACCACCACCATTAGGCTTTAGACTGCCAACCACAAAAAAAACACCTTCACTTAACCCTTTCTCAATCCAGGCTTTATGCGCCTCCATATATTCAGCCGCCATTGCCTTATTTTCAGCAAACCTTAAAAAAACAATAAACATTATTAAACTCTATTTAATGACTTAAAAATCAAAACTTCTTTAAATAACATCAACAAGCCACTGGTTAAGTGTCTCTACTTCCTGATAAAGAAAGTGTTCATCTTGAAATGCGCTGGCCACAGTCGCCGCCCCCTGACTACGCGCTAACAACTGCATGGCTAACTTTTCTGCCTCTACAGCCTCTTTGCCCAGCATTTCAAATTGTCGAGAAAGCCAATCTTTAAATAAGGTAAACACTTTATTCGCATCCCTCAAAGAAGGATGTGAGAGCTTCCCTAACTCCGTCGTCAATGTTCCCACAGGGCAGCCATATAGTTTTATCTTGGCGCGATTCTTTACTAGGATATTAATAAAACACTTGATCCGCCCCTCCGCAGAGGCTTCAGCTTTATACCAGTTATCCAACATTTGTTGAGTATTGGACAATCGCCGCTCAACAACAGTCTTTAGTATCTCGTCTTTGCTCTTAAAGTGATGATAGAAATTTCCACGCGAGATCCCCACCTTTCCAGCAATATCGGCAAACGACGTATACTCAAAACCCTGCTGATAAAACAGCAAGTCCGCCATATCAATTATTTTATCTTTTGTACTATTACTCATGACATCTACTAGGACACTCGACCCAACCAGATTAGGACAACCGTCCTAGCCTGTCAAGGCATAGATTATAATTAATGTTGTACCTTAACTAGATAGAATCTGTGACCGCGAAAAAAACAGGATATTACTTGGGTGTCAACATGCCAAGCCGTTGCTAAATGGCAACATAGAAGATGTATACACCTTACTTTTTATCAATGATAAAGACCCTCTTTATACCATGATGAAAACTAGCGGTTTTTAAAGGGCCTTTCTTTAGATAACAAATAGTTACTAAAAGCCAATACCATGAAAAAAAGTTTGCTTGGTGATGCTAGAAGGTGCTTAAAATCACCTACCATAAAAACAAAAAACCCATTGATAACAATGGGTTAAGGCAGGCTCATTACTTGTAGATGCCAGACACGGCCAGACGTGAAATCACTCCCACTCAATAGTAGCCGGTGGCTTACTGGAAACATCGTAGGTGACACGAGATACACCACTGATCTCATTGATAATCCGGTTAGAGACTTTTTCTAACAGCTCATACGGTAAGTGCGCCCAACGAGCAGTCATAAAATCAATCGTCTCAACCGCTCGCAATGCAATAACCCATTCATAACGACGCGCATCACCCACAACACCGACAGACTTAACCGGTAGAAAGACCGCAAACGCCTGACTGGTTTTATGGTACCAATCGGCATTGTGTAGCTCTTCAATAAAGATAGCATCGGCTTCACGCAAAATATCAGCGTGGCTTTTTGTTACCTCACCTAAAATGCGCACACCTAAGCCTGGCCCCGGAAAGGGATGGCGATAGACCATATCGTAAGGCAGCCCTAGCGCTAAGCCAATCTTGCGAACCTCGTCTTTAAACAATTCGCGCAGTGGCTCAACTAATTCAAATTGCATATCCTCAGGTAGGCCACCTACATTATGATGGGATTTAATCACATGGGCTTTACCGGTTTTCGAAGCGGCTGACTCGATCACATCAGGGTAAATCGTACCCTGTGCCAACCATTTAACATTTTTTAGTGCAGTTGCCTGCTCATCAAAGACATCAATAAATGTATTGCCAATAATTTTGCGTTTTTGCTCAGGGTCAGCAACACCTGCAAGGCGCTCAAGGAACAATGTCTCTGCATCGACGCGTATAACATGAACCCCCATATTTTTGGCGAACATATCCATGACCTGATCACCCTCTTGCTTGCGCAACAGGCCATTATCAACAAACACACAAGTTAGTTTATCGCCAATAGCGCGGTGCAGTAAGGCCGCCACTACCGAGGAGTCCACACCACCGGATAAACCCAACAGAACCTTATCATCACCGACCTCAGCACGTACCCGAGCAATCGCGTCATCGACAATATTAGCCGCTGTCCATAGGGGCTCACACTGACAAACCCCTAAGACAAAGTTCTCAAAAATACGCGTGCCCTGTAGAGTATGTGTCACTTCGGGGTGAAATTGCACACCATAGAAATTGCGTGCCTCGTTGTACATACCTGCAATCGGGCACGATGGTGTCGATGCCATGAGTGCAAACCCCTCTGGCAGCGCCGTTACTTTATCACCGTGGCTCATCCAAACATCTAACACGCTGTTACCATCGTGATCGACATGGTCTTTCACACCACTAAGCAGTGCACTTTCACCTTGTGAGCGCACTTGTGCGTATCCAAATTCATGCACATCAGAACACGTTACCGCACCACCGAGCTGTTCGGCCATCGCCTGCATACCATAACAAATACCTAATACCGGCAACCCCATCTCTAACAGGCCATCAGGAATGCGAGGTGACTCAGTACCTGTTACAGATTCAGGCCCACCGGATAAAATAATCCCTTTAGGCGCAAAAGCGCGGATATCCTCAAGTGTCACATCAAATGCACGGATCTCTGAAAACACCCCGATTTCCCGGATACGACGGGCGATTAGCTGGGTGTATTGGGAGCCAAAGTCGAGGATTAAAATGCGCTGAGCATGAATATCTTGCGTCATAGGTTTGCGGTCTCACAGTCTCTGGGAGTTAGAATATTATGTCTGTATGCACATAAGCATACGACTAAAACACAATAGCGGAGCCAGGCTCCGCTATTGATTAAAAAAAACATCTCACCAAACCAACGGTGAGATGTAATTTATCGGCTGCCTACAGGGTAATTAGGCGCTTCTTTGGTGATTTGAACATCGTGCACGTGACTCTCACCCATGCCGGCGGTTGTGACACGCACAAACTCTGGTTGAGTGCGCATAGTCTTAATATCAGCCGAGCCGGTATACCCCATTGACGAGCGCAGCCCACCCATTAACTGGTGCACAATCGCTGACAAAGCCCCCTTGTAGGGAACCCGCCCTTCAATGCCCTCAGGTACCAACTTCTCAACCGCACTACCTTCTTGGAAATAGCGATCAGACGAGCCTTGGGTTTTTGCCATAGCACCGAGAGAACCCATGCCACGGTAGGATTTATACGTTCGCCCCTGATAAAGCTCCACTTCACCCGGTGCCTCTTTAGTACCGGCAAACATAGAGCCCATCATGACACAGTGAGCACCGGCAACAATCGCTTTTGCCACATCCCCAGAAAAGCGAATACCACCATCGGCAATCACCGGAACATCGGTATCTTTTAGCGCTTCAGCCACATTGGCAACGGCAGAAATTTGGGGTACACCCACACCACTAACAATACGTGTAGTACAGATAGAACCGGGGCCAATACCCACCTTAACACCGTCGGCACCGGCCTCTACCAGTGCTTTTGCCGCACTAGCCGTTGCAATATTACCGCCAATGACCTGCACCTGAGGGTATTGCTGTTTAATCTTACGTACACGCTCAATCACATTGTAAGAATGCCCATGTGCCGTATCGACTACCAATACATCGACACCGGCATCGATCAATGCGGCCACTCTATCATCGGTGTCTGGGCTTGTACCTATAGATGCACCGACACGTAAACGACCTTCGGGATCTTTACAGGCATTAGGGTACTTCTCTGCCTTATTAATATCTTTAACTGTAATCAAACCACACAAATCAAAGCGTTCGTTCACCACGAGCACTTTTTCAATGCGGTGTTTGTGCAATAGTGCTTTTGCGTCATCGGGCTTTGCGCCTTCACTAACGGTAACCAACTGCTGTTTCGGCGTCATAATACTGGCTACCGATGCATCCATATTGGTCTCAAAGCGCACATCACGCCCGGTCACAATACCGACTAATTCGCCATTTTCAAGCACAGGCACACCAGAGATATTATTGTTTTGGGTCAAGTTCACCAAATCGCTAATAGTCGCATTGGCCTCTATCGTAATGGGGTCTCTGACAACGCCGGCTTCAAACTTTTTCACCGCACGCACCTCAAGAGCCTGCTGCTCAATTGACATGCTTTTATGAATAATACCAATGCCGCCTTCCTGGGCCAGAGAAATCGCTAAGCGCGACTCTGTTACTGTATCCATCGCCGCTGACAGCAAGGGAATATTCAGTTGAATTTTGCGCGTAAGTTGAGTTTGCAGCGAAACATCTTTCGCAGTGATAGAAGAATAACCGGGCACTAGAAGAACATCATCAAATGTCAGCGCTTCCTGGGTAATTCGCAGCATAGAACTTGTTAACCTCAAATTGAGCTCAATGGCATAACGCCATCCATAAAATAGGGAGCCGAGGTAGAATACCACTATAAGCTGTGCCAACAACACAACCCACCATGATCAAACCCGCGGAAATTAACCGGCAATTATAACGCTTTAGCGCAATAGGGTAAACTACGAACCATCGACTAGCGGCCTTAAAAGCAGCTACTCATTGACATTAACGCTAAATAAGCCACAATTCGGGCGATTAACATCAGTATAGACCCAAAAGCCTGCACACGAACTGCGTACAACACCCACAAAGAGATATGAATGACAAACCCATCAGTAACCACCCCCGATAAGACCATACTCTCTGTAGGGCAACTGAACCGCAAAGCTAAACAGCTACTAGAAACCCACTTATCACTGATTTGGGTATCAGGAGAGCTCTCTAATTTGGTACAACACGGCTCAGGACACTGGTACTTCACCTTGAAAGATGCCAAAGCACAGATCAAGTGCGCTATGTTTAAACCACGCAACCGCTACGTTCAATGGCAACCCAAAAATGGGCAGCAGCTGGTGGTCAGAGCACGGGTTAGTCTCTATGAGGCACGCGGTGATTATCAGCTAATCGTTGAGCATATGGAGCTTGCAGGCCACGGGAACCTGCAACAAGCTTACGAGGCATTGAAACAACAATTGCAACAAGAGGGTTTATTTGACGAGTCGCGCAAGCAAACCCTGCCAGAGATGCCACAGCATATCGGTATTATTACCTCGCCCACCGGTGCCGCAGTCAACGACATACTGACAGTCCTAAAGCGTCGCTACCCCATCGCTACCGTAACGGTCATTCCCGCACTGGTTCAGGGCGATGACGCACCTGCCAGCTTAATCAATGGCCTATTAAAAGCCGAACAGCTATCATCAAATACTCAAGCCCACGTTACACACTCACCATTGGATGTGCTCATTATTGGGCGCGGCGGCGGCTCAATTGAAGACTTATGGGCATTTAATAACGAGCAACTTGCCAGAGCTATCGCCGATTGCAGCCTACCTATTATTAGCGCTGTAGGCCATGAGATCGATTTTACGATTGCTGACTTTGTCGCCGATGTACGCGCACCCACCCCATCGGCAAGTGCTGAGATAGCTGTACCTGATATCAGCGAATGGCAGCAAACCTTTGACAACTATCACAACTACTTCACGCTACAGATAAAAAAAGCGATTGCCGCAAGCAATGCCCGCCTACTGCACCTTTTTAAACGCCTGCGCCACCCGGGAGAGCGCATTCGAGCCCAGCAACAGCAACTTCACTACAGAGTTCAATCGCTAATACAACTGATGAATACCCGCTTAAATCATGCCAGTCACCAGCTATCTCAGCAACAATGGCGACTTGAACAACAACATCCCCAAGCGACAATTTCACTACTGCAACAACGTGTTCAACACCATCAACAGCGCTTAATTGATACCATCGGCCAACTACTGGCAGCAAAACAAAATACCATTGCCAATAGCGCTCTGCTACTGGATGCCGTAAGCCCGCTACACACCCTTAAACGCGGCTACAGTATTGTCAGTGACCAGCAGCAAACCCCTGTGCGCAACAGCCGGGCACTAGCGCCAGGTGACCAGCTAACGGCAAGATTTAGCGCTGGCAGCGCCCAATGTGAAGTAATCGCGCTTACCCATGAGGATGAATAAGGTATAACCTGCAATTACGGCCTATACTATACAAATAACGATTTTAGCCGCCAGCAAGACAGAGGAGCCACCACCGTGAATATACGTATCCCAGCTATCGCCACCGTGTTAATTTTGAGTACTACTCTAGGGGTACAAGCCGATCATCACGAGTTAGGCGAGCCCGTTACAGGTGTCATACAGCGCCAACCAACACCGGCCCCAGAACCCACAACCACAAATTACAGCAACATCGGCTACCAGTGCACACTCAATGGCCTCTCTCGGCGCATTTTAATCAATCATCCTAACTCACCAGCTACACTGCCCTGTGAAGTCACCTACTACAAAGATAATGAAGCGCCCAATACCGCAAAAGTCTTATGGAAAGCCAATAACGATGCTGGCTATTGTGAACAACAAGCCCAATTTATGGCCAACCGCTTAGGGGGCTGGGGCTGGCAGTGCGATGCGCTATAAATACTCTTATTGATTACACAATCTATAAGAGCTCAATACAAAAAGCACTTGTCATCTTAGCACCCACAACATTCTCAACCCCATTAATGCGCACAGCCAAGGCACTGCCGAGTCATGGTCGTGCCATATGACATCAGAATATATAGAGCAGGTCGACTGCATTCAACACTGATACCCTCTACAAAAAAGCATCAGTGCTATTTGGCAGCCACCTGATGAAATTTCAGTGAAATGCCATGAGCACCACAAACTAAGAATTATAAATAGTAGAGATTTCATCTGGATTATTTCTTAGCACATATAACGCCCAGCTAAGGGGAAAAGCGCGCAGTGCTTTGTCCCGCTTGAGCGCTTGGTATGGTTTAAATCCTTTTGTTAAACGGGTAAATTGAGACCCACCTTGGGCGGCCACCCAAGGCCTTGTCTGTTGCAGTTCGTTGATTGACAGGTTCGTTAAGACCGCTAACAAGTATCAACGCAGCAAACACTCACTAGGCATAACTCGAATAGTCATGTGGGCCCCGAGCCCGAATAGCAAAGCGGAGATAGCTTACCTTATAAACAACACAGGGCTCAATATCGGTATCGACACCAGCACTAAACAACTCGATAAACTGATTGATAGTATCGTTGAATGGCGACAAACACGTGATCTATTATTAAGTGCTAAAGGCGTTGGGAAAGTATTGGCTTATACATTAATGAGTGAGCTACCCGAATTAGGCTCTTTCAATAGAAAAGAGATCGCTGCGCTTGTAGCTTGTATGAGAAAGCAGCTAACTATTCTCAATATAATGGTAAAAAATAATACCTATTAGGATGAAAAAATGGCTTAAATACTTGATTTTGAACCATAGTCATTTGTTATGTGCTTACTAATGTTGGTGAGATTCTTTTTTAATCACCTGATAACCTGTAACTGCACTCTGGCCATTTGGAAGATGCGTCCACACCCAATTCACGTCTTCATCTATTTGAACATTAACACTAATGAGTGCTCCTGAAATACAAGCATTACTATTTTCAGGAGCAAAGACCGCATATGTTTCTTTAATGTCATCAGATTGCGTACTCATATATCACCCATACTTTTAATAAACATCTCAATTGAAAATACTATCGCGGATAAAACGACAGCACATAACGCCGCCATAAACTACAGCTTTGTAGTTGTTTGGTTTTGTACTATTCAAGCATAAAAACGAGCAACGGAAAAGACGTCAGATTGATGGCTTTGTTATATGGGTAGTGAGATTTCCATAAGTACAGCATCATTACCATAACTTGAATCGACTCTTATACCTGTAATTACATTAAAACCATTATTAGCCCAAAACCTACAAGAATCTTGGACAGCAACAAGAGTAATTGTATTTAGTTGCTGACTTTTTACAATTGAAAACAAATGCTTTACCAACTTAGCACCTAAACCTGCCCCTCTAAATGTTGAAAAAATAGCCATGTCGTGAAGGTATAAACAGTCAGGATCACTAATACTTGGTAACATTTTGAACAGCTTCGGTGGTTCTTTACCAGACCACGGGTGAGCTAAAAGATAACCCTGTACTTCATTCGTTTTAGAAACCGACACTAAGCAGGTAGACGGAGAGTATTCTTGTTTATTTTTGAGTACACTTAACTCTTCAGAGCCCACCTCTCGATAAGCCTCTTCTTGGATGCGCAAAATTTCATCCCAATGGCATTCTTGTATTTCTTGTATAAACATTTTCTTAAACGCCATCTCAGTTGCGCCCAAAGTTTGACCTCAGGCTGCAGCGCATTGTTATAGATGGACTTTTGCGTACAAGTGTTCGTCTACGTAGAAGCCATCATGAAACACTGCTGCTTTTAACACCCCTTCCAATTTATAACCGGCCTTCTCTAGAACTCTTAAAGAGCCTACATTTAATGACGTTACTGGGTTAAACAATCTCTTTATTTCCGTATTTTCAAAAATATAATTTGAGAAAGTAATTAATGCTTCAGTAGCTATACCGAAGTTCCAGTAATCGTAACCTAGCCAATAGCCAATTTCAGCTGAATGGGAATACTCAAATTCTTGAGTATAAGCCCCATTAATACCACAAAATGAGCCTTTAAAATGAATAGCTTTCACTATCCCCAACTCTTTGCTAGCTGATTCTATCCACCATACTGCGTCTTCTCTTGTATATGGAGAAGGAATTCTAGAGGAAAGATATTTCGTAACCCGACTATCATTCAAATGTCGAACGAGAGCACCCTCATCTGTTTTATGCAAAGTTCGAAGCTCAATCATCTAAAATCCATAACGCCGCTGTAATGGGCATTTTTTGTGTAGTGGACTTTTGGGGTAAAGTGGCGAAGCCATCCCAAAACGGAGCGAAGCAAAAAATGTCCAATTGACAGCTTTGTTAACTGCCGTTTGCATATTGTTTGTATTTAACAGGTAGCTCATCGAACAACTCTAAATAATAAAGTATTGCTATTGAAATTGGCTTACGTATATCACATTGCTGATGCTCAGGATCAAGCTTACCCAATGATTCTGTAATTTCTTCTATAGACGTATCTGCAGAGGACAATGTGTCGACAATTATACTATATACCCGATAATCATCCTCTCCGTCAGTTACGAAGAGGGCTGAGTACTCACCTTGGCCAGTTAAACCATAGCCAGAAGTAGTGCATCGAGAATAATCTAAACCAAGTTCCTTTACAGCTGGCTCCATAGATATTTCTTTGCACTCAACTCCCTTTTCGTGAAGTCGTTTTGTAACTTCTACGATTTGGTCATAAGCTTGATTTTCTGTAATTCGACTAAATTTCATCGACACTCTTGGACAG
>Ga0193959_1000057_pt1 | contig 48595 bp, 43 predicted proteins | sample FB_2_MG_FD_140333 | JGI IMG/M metagenome (GOLD analysis project Ga0193959, IMG submission 140333) | Microbial mat bacterial communities from the Broadkill River, Lewes, Delaware, United States - FB_2_MG | ecosystem: Environmental > Aquatic > Freshwater > River > Microbial mats | place: USA... | reverse complement strand
TTTTACGCATTGTCACATCACTTTTTATACTAAGTCTTTTACTTTTAACTTTATCATATACATATAGAATATCAGCAAGTTTTTTATTATTATAAATATAAGATAGGTACTTTCTTTTGTCAGTTAGTAAATTATCTTTAAAATGCAACTTCTTCAACTTTTTAATATAATGTAAAAGCTCATTGTCAGGTAATGCCAAATTTAAATTATAAATATCAATAAAATTGTTTTGTTCTAAGTTTAATTGCTTTTTCTTATGCTGTATTGTTATCTTTTTATGAAGACTTACTCGTTCTAATAGTTCTTCTAAACCTATTTCTGTAAACTTTTTATAACTATTTGAGCTTAAGTCTTTATAAACAAAATCATTATAGTCCATTCCATCTGTTTTATTCAAAAATTCATTTACAGGCATTAAAGAATAATCAAACCCAATATTGTTTCTTATTACATCTTCATCATATAATTCGGGATATATATTATATACAACTTCATCAAGTGTTAGTTTTCCATTTACTGTATCATAAAGAACAACATCTTTTAAAATTAATTTTTTATTGTCGATTTTTTCCAAAAGATGGTTTTCAATTGAATCATCTTCATCAATAAGAGAACGTTTAAATAGTTCATATAAAACATTATTTGTATATTCAAATTCTTCAAAATTTTCAATCTCTAAATAGTTTGAATCATCTCTTTTTATTGTTTTCATTAATACCTCGACTATCTAATTTTGAACAAATGAAGTCACTCCAAAAGTTCATAAGTTCTCTCATTTGTTCTTGATAATTTGCTTTATGATTATAACTTCTAACCACTAAATTTTTATCATGATGGTCTAATGCTCTTTCTTTAACTTCAAATGAGAATTTATTATCAATATCAAGAGTATCAATTAAACTTCTAAAAGTACCTCTAAATCCATGAAGTCTTATTTTAGTACCTTTCTTCTCATTATTAAATTCCATTCTATATAAGGCTTTATTAGGACTCTCTTTGTTTATAGGCTTATTGTTATCTCTACCTAAAAATACATATCCATCTTTGTTCATATAATGATACTGCATACTCTGTTGGTCTTTAAGTATACTTATTACTTCATCACTCAGAGGCATAGAGAAATCATCTAAGTTTATATTGTTAAGCTTCATGTTCTCTCTAGGTATTGTTAAAGTTTTTTTATCAAAGTTTATATGTTCCCATTTTAAATTACATAAATTATCTGCCCTTAATGGAATATGTAAAACTAACTTTAATACATTTCTAATATCATTATTACCATAGTAAGAATATATCTTTTGTACAAGATCTTTTAAAATCTCTAAATCAGTAATCTTTGGCATGTGCTTTCTAACTCTCGGTTTTATAACATCTGTTTTTCTAATATCCGCTAATATATTTCTTTTGCAATGTCCTTTTAATACTGCATACCTAAAAAGATTTTCAATATAATTATAAATTCTTGATGCCATCTCGGGAGCTGTCTCTTTCTTATTTTCAATAATTTTTATAACATCTTCTATTGTTACATCTTTAATATGTACATTTTTAAGGAAAGGAGTTATATCTCTTTCAAATAGTCTTGATTTTGATTTTTGGGTAGTAATCTTAGTAGTTAAAGCCTCTTTTTTTAACCATTCATTCATTAAATTAATATACATACCTGTTGTATTTTTAGTTACTTTTTGTTTAGATTCTTTTTTATACTCATTAGGATCAATACCATTAGCAATTTGCTCTTTATATTTATCTCTCGCTAGTCGTGCTTGAGATAAACTAACTTCTGGATACTTTCCCATTGATAATATATTTCTTTTTTTTGAAGTAGGGGAAGTATATCTCTTTTGCCAAAGTTTACTTCCATTTTTTTTAATTAAAATATATAACCCATCTGTATCACCAAGTTGGTAATCTTTTTCTCTAGGTTTTGCATTTTTTATTTTTAAATCACTTAATGTCTTACTTTTCATCTAAAATCCTTTTTGTTTTTAGGATTTTAATAGCAAAATATTTAAATCAAACTTAGCTCAAATAGCCTATTTTAGGCTATTTGAGCTACATAAATCTACATTGAACTACATTGAATTAATAAAAGAATTTTGAAATTTGTAAAATGATTTTAATAGAAAAGTGATATGCCACTTTAAATTTTAGTGATATGCCAAATAATATGCCATTTTTAAGTGATTTATATTGGTTTGTATAGAACTACATAAACCTAGAAGGTTAATATAAGTCCCAATTTTAAGGGGTTAGTCAAACTATATTGTACTACATTGATTGATAGATTGGTGGAGATGTGGAGAATTGAACTCCAGTCTTAAAACATATCCCAATAGCGTCTACATGCTTAGTAAAAGGTCGATCAATTTCACTTTTAAACAGCTCAACCTGCAAGGCTGTAAAAAAGATAAGATTCTAAATGTCTCAAAAAAGTCGAATCAACACTTCTTTGATAATCTATCAAGTTTGAACCCGCGTAAATCTACATAGATAGAATCTGTAGTGCGAGCCTCCGTGGTCTCAAGCCGTTAGGCGAGTCCTATAAGTTGTTAAACTTACGCAGCTTTTGCGTAAGCTGGAGCGTAATTTGTATTGTTTGCGTCTAAAAAAAATGAACCGTATAACGGCGTGTTCAGGCCGACATGCAACTAGTATTCAATGCTCTAATCGATACCAAGTCATCCCCATAAATTGGAAACGAATAATATCAGAATTTTCTTAAAAATAAGTATAAATAGCATTTTTAAACATCAAATTTAAAATTCAATATTTATTTACTAAAAAAAGTCTATAATTGCGAATATATAAATTTGGAGAACAAAATGGATAAAAAAGGTATTTTAATCATTGGTGCTGGTGGTGTAAGTAGAGTTGCAACTGTAAAATGTGCTATGAATATTGATACATTTGAGAAGATTACTTTAGCTTCTAGAACTATTGCTAAGTGTGAAAAGATTGCAAGTGAAATTAGTGAGAATCAAGGTGTAAGTATCGATGTTGCATCAGTAGATGCTGATGATGTACCTCAATTAGTAGAGTTAATCAAAAAAGTTAATCCAAAAGTTGTTTTAAATGTTGCCTTACCATATCAAGATTTAACAATTATGGATGCTTGTACTCAAACAGGTGTTGATTATGTGGATACTGCAAACTATGAACATCCAGATGAAGCAAAATTTGAATACAAAGAACAATGGGCAAAACAAGAGCAGTTTGAAAAAGCAGGTGTAAAAGCTCTTTTAGGTTCAGGTTTTGATCCTGGTGTTACTGGTGTATTTTGTGCATATGCTCAACAAAACTTATTTGATGAGATTAACTACATTGATATTATGGATTGTAATGCAGGGGATCATGGTTATCCATTTGCTACAAACTTTAATCCAGAGATTAACCTTAGAGAAGTATCTGCAAATGGTAGATATTGGGAAGAGGGTAAATGGATTGAAACAAAACCATTAGAGATTAGAGTTGATCATGACTATCCAGAAGTAGGAGTTAAACCTTCTTATTTACTATATCATGAAGAATTAGAGTCTTTATGTAAAAATATCAAAGGTCTTAAAAGAATCAGATTCTTTATGACATTTGGAGATGCTTATATTCAACATATGAATTGTTTACAAAATGTAGGAATGTTAGGTATTGAAGAAGTAGAACATAAAGGTCAGAAGATTATTCCTATTGAGTTCTTAGCTACTTTACTTCCTGATCCAGCATCACTTGGACCAAGAACTGTAGGTAAGACAAATATTGGTTGTATTATCGAAGGTTATAAAGACGGTAAAAAGAAAAAAGTATATATCTATAATACTTGTGACCATCAAGAGTGTTACAAAGAAACTGGAGCACAAGCTGTTTCATATACGACTGGAGTTCCAGCTATGATTGGTACTAAAATGCTTTATAAAGGTATTTGGGATGGAAAAGGTGTATTTAATATAGAAGAGTTTGATGCTAAACCATTTATGGATGAGTTAATGACTCAAGGTTTACCTTGGAAGATATTAGATTTATCAGTTGATTAATTTTAAAAGTGAAAGTTTATCTTTCACTTTTATATTTTAAATAATAAAATAAAACCCTATATAACAGACTTCTATCCTAGAAAAATTTAATAATAACTATTAATAAATAAAGTGATATAATAAATACATATATGTATAGGAAATGTAATGAATACCTTATCTAAAATACTAATACTTTTTTTTATTAGTTTACAAACTCTATTCTGCTCACAATTAAATCTTACACAAGAAGAACAATCTTATTTAGATAAAAAGACTGAAATCAAAATGTGTGTACTCCCAAATTGGTTGCCTTTTGAACAAATTGATGAAAATGGTAAACATAAAGGTATCGGTGCTGATATGATAAATATCATATCAAAAAATCTAAATAAACCTTTTGTACTAGTTCATACAAAACAATGGAGAGAATCTTTAGATAATATAAAAAATAAAAAATGTGATATTTTACCTGTTGCTATGGATATACCAAGTAGAAGAAGCGATATGAATTTTACCAAACCATATGCTTTAGAACCTTTTGTTATTTCAACTAAACCTGATAAAATTTTTATAAAAGATAGTAAAGAGATTGGGAATAGAAAAATAGGTATTGTGAAAGATTATGCTTTTATAGAAGTATTAAAACAATCTAATCCAAAAATACAAATTATTACAGTAGAAAATGCAAAAAATGGTTTGGAAAGAGTAAGAAGCGGTGAGTTGTATGGATATGTTGATATTGTATCAGCAATTATATATACAATTCAAGAAAACTCTATGGTGGACTTAAAAATTGCAGGTAAATTAGAGTTTGATATTAAACTTAGTATTGCTTCTAGAAATGATGAGCCTTTGCTAAATTCTATTATGCAAAAGAATCTAGATTTAATAACTCAAAAACAAGTACGAGAAATTGTATCTAGATGGTTATCTATTAAAATTGAGCAAAAAGTTGATTATACTTTAGTTTGGCAGATTAGTATTATTTTTCTATTAGTTCTTTTAGTTGTTTTATATAAAAATAGGGAAGTTCATAAGTTAAATAGAAAACTTATATTAGCAAGTGATGAGTTAAGAGATCAACAAGAGATGATAAATAAATACGTAATGATTTTAACAACGGATTTAAAAGGTCAAATAACTGGTGTTAATAAAGCTTATTGTGAAAAAGTTGGATTTACTAGAAAAGAGTTAATTGGAAGTTCTCTTAAAAGAATGCGTCACCCAAAAATGTCTAAAGAGATATATAAACAATTATGGAAAACTATAAAAAGTGATAAAGTTTGGACATCAGAAATACAAAATTATACAAAAGATAAAAACAATATATATTTAAATGTAATAATTGAACCACTTTATAAAGATAATAAAAAGATAGGTTACAGATCAATTTCAGAAGATATTACAGATAAAAAAAGAATTGAAGAATTATCTATAACAGATAAGCTAACTGGATTATATAATAGATTAAAAATTGATGAATTATTATTAAAACAAATTGAGCATTTTAATAGATACGAAACTTCTTTTTCTATTATATTGTTAGATATAGATAATTTTAAACATGTAAATGATACTTATGGTCATGATGTTGGTGATAATGTATTAAAAGAAATAGCATTTATTTTAAAAGATAATATTAGAAAAATTGATGAAGCTGGAAGATGGGGAGGAGAAGAGTTTTTACTAATCTGTACAAATACTTCTTTATTAAATGCAAAAATTGTTGCAGAGAATATTCGTAAGAATATAGAAGACAATGATTTTAAAGATATAGGAAAACTTACTGTAAGTTCAGGTGTTTCTACTTTCTTAAAAGATGATAACTCTACAACTTTATTTAAAAGAGTAGATAGCGCTTTATATAAAGCAAAAAATAGTGGGAAAAATCGTACAGTTTCACTTTAAAATAAGATCTTAATTTATTTGAAGTATAATTAAAATATAAGAATTCAATAAAGGAGATACTATGCAAAAGTATATATGTACAGCATGTGATTATATTTATGATCCAGCCTTAGGTGATCCCGATAGTGGAATCGAACCAGGAACTGCATTTGAAGATTTACCCGAAGATTGGGAATGTCCAGATTGTGGTGTAAATAAAGAGGATTTTGAACCCTTTGAAGAAGATTGAAATAGTAAATAGTTTTGAAAAACTACCAAGTCCAAGTTTTGTATGTGAAGAGTACTTATTAGAAAAGAATTTAAAGTTATTAAAAAAAGTACAAGATGAAGCAGCTGTAAATATACTTTTAGCTCTAAAAGGTTTTGCATTACATTCTACATTTGATTTATGTAAAAAGTATCTAAAGGGATGTTGTGCCTCAGGCTTGCATGAAGCAATACTTGCTAAAGAAGAATTTGGAGGAGAAGTACATACTTATTCTCCAGCTTTCAAAGAAGAAGAGTTTGATGAGATAGTATCTTTATCAAATCACGTTGTCTTTAACTCATTTAATCAATTAGAACTATTCAAAGAAAAAGCTTTGGGTAAAACCTCCATTGGTCTTAGGGTAAATCCTGAATATTCATCTGTTGAGGTTGATTTGTATAATCCATGTGGCACTTACTCTAGACTTGGAATTACAAAAACAAATTTTGAAGAAGATAAACTTGCTGAGGTTGATGGCTTACATTTTCACGCTTTATGTGAACAAAATGTTGATGCCCTTCAAGGAGCACTTCAAAACTTTGAAGAAAAGTTTGGAGAATTTTTACCTCAAATGAAATGGGTAAACTTTGGTGGTGGTCATCATATCACACGTGCTGATTATGATGTTGAAGGTTTAATTCAAACACTAAAAGAATTTAAATTAAGATACCCTCATCTTGATGTTTATTTAGAACCAGGTGAAGCTGTTGGTTGGCAAACTGGATACTTAATGGCTACTGTTCTAGATGTTGTAAATAATGGAATGGATATTGCTATTTTAGATACCTCTGCTGAAGCACATATGCCTGATACTCTTGCTATGCCTTACCGTGCAGATATAAGAGATGCAGGTGAAGCAAATGAAAAGGAATTTACATATAGATTAGCTGGAAATACTTGTCTTGCTGGGGATATTATCGGGGATTATTCTTTTGATAAGCCTTTAAAAGCTGGCTCTAAAATTATACTTGAAGATATGATTCATTATACAATGGTTAAAACAACAACTTTTAACGGAATAAAGTTACCATCTATAGTTATTAAAAAATCAAATGATTGTTACCAAATTGTAAACAATTTTGGATATAATAACTACAAAGTGAGACTTTCATAAAAGGATGCAAACAATAAAATGGGGAAAGATAGAGATATAATCTGCGACGAAATCAAAGATAATGAGGACTTAGGTTCTTCATTAGTTAATACTGAAAATAAGCAATGTGAAGTAAAAAATAAGAAGCCACGAAAAGTTCAAGTTTGGGTTAAAAAAGAGACTTTAGAATACGAGCAAGAACTAACAAAACTTCAAATTGAATTATTGAAATTTCAAAATCATGTAAAAGATAAAGGACTAAAAGTTCTTATGATTTTTGAAGGTAGGGATGCTGCTGGGAAGGGTGGAACTATCAAGAGAATTACTGAGCATTTAAATCCAAGGGGTGCTAGAGTTATAGCTTTAGAAAAGCCAAGTGATATTGAAAAAACACAGTGGTATTTCCAAAGATATACTCAATACCTTCCTAGTGCTGGAGAAATAGTACTATTTGATAGATCATGGTATAACAGAGCAGGAGTTGAACCTGTAATGGGGTTTTGTTCAACAGAAGAACACCATGAGTTTTTAAAAGAAGTTCCTGAATTTGAGCAAATGCTTGTGAAATCTGGAATTATACTTATGAAATACTATTTTTCAGTTTCTAAAAAAGAACAAGCTAGAAGATTCAAAAAAAGAGAAACTGATCCATTAAAACAATATAAACTATCACCAGTAGATAAAGAATCTCAAAAATTATGGGATAAATATACTATTGCTAAGTTCTCAATGCTTATGTCTTCAAATACAGATATGGCACCTTGGGCAGTTATTAAAAGTGATGATAAAAAGAAAGCAAGAATAAATTGTATTAAACATATTTTACGACATGTGGAATATCCAAATAAAATAGAAGACAACTTAATAGATATTGACAAATGTATCTTAGTTAGTGGTACTGAAGAAATTGAGAGTATGGAAAAAGAAAATAAATTTGCAAGGTATTAAATAAATGAATTTAAGTGATTTTGAAAAAACAAATTATAGTGGTTTATATATCTCAAAAATGGCTCATCCTACATTTGGAAAAAAATATATTGCAAGATTCCAGTTTGAGAGAAAGAGATATGTAAAAGTTTTAGGTTATACAAAAAAAGATAACCTTACAAAAAAATCAGCCTTAGAATTGATGAAAAACTTTAAAGAATCAATAGTAGTAAAAAAAGAAGAAGAGAAGCCAGTGACTAAAATAGAAAGAACAGGTGAAGGTAATGAAGAGTTATCTAAACTTATAGCAGAAAATGACCAATTAATCTCTCTATTAGGAGATTATAAAAAATTAGACCCTCAAATATTAAATGAGGGGATTCAAAAAATTTATGATTTAGAAGAATTAAAAAAATACCAAATTGAGTTAATTAAACTTCAAAATTATTTAGAATCACATAATAAAAGAATGATTATTATCTTTGAAGGAAGAGATGCTTCTGGAAAAGGTGGTGCTATTAGACGAATTACAAGATATATGAACAATAAACACTATAGAGTTGTTGCTCTTGGTAAACCTACTGAAACACAAAGAACACAGTGGTTTTTCCAAAGATATATAGAGCATTTCCCAACAGGTGGAGAAATAGTACTATTTGATAGATCTTGGTATAACAGAGCTATGGTTGAGCCTATCTTTGGATTCTGTACAAAAGAAGAACATGAAATCTTTATGGAAGATGTTGTTAATTTTGAACAAGATTTAGTAAGACAAGGAATGGTTCTTATTAAGCTTTATTTCTCAGTTTCAAAAGAAGAGCAAAAAAGAAGATTTGATAGAAGAATTGAAGATCCATTAAGACAATGGAAATTCTCAGAAGTAGATATGCAAGCGCAAGATTTATGGGATGAATTCTCAGAGAAGAAATATGAGATGCTTAGACGTACAACTTCAAGATCAGCTCCATGGCATATTGTAAGATCTGATGATAAGCATAAAGCAAGACTAGAAGCTATGAAGGTTATATTAAATTCTGTTGATTATGATGGTAGAAACTATTCACTTGATTATGAACCAAATGAAGAAGTGAATATCTCTGTACAAAAAGAATTACTTCAAATGAGAAAATCTAAAAACTACTAAGTTTTTAGATTTTTACCAAGGGTTTTGGGAATTATTATTGTTGTTAGATTTCATCTTCTTTAATAAAGAATTTGCTTTTTGATTTTCTAATTTCTTAAGCCATTTCTTCTCTTCTAAATCACTAATTTCTTTCTGACTTACTTTCTTTTTAGCCTTTTTATTTTGTGATTGTTCATTTTTTTCTTTTTCATTCTTTTCTTTATTGTCTTTATTTTTATCTTTTTTATTCTCTTGTTTTTGCTTATTTTCTTGCTTCTGTTTATCTTGATTTTTATTTTTGTCTTCTTTTTTGTTTTGCTTCTTATTTTGTTTATTCTCTTTATTTTTTTGTTTCTTTTTCTCTAGTGCTTTATTTACTAAATCTAAGTTCTCTTTAGTTTGTGAATCATTTTTGATTTTTAAGGCTTCTTCATAAGCTTTTTTAGCACTTTGTAAATCTCCACTATTTACATATGAATTTCCAATATTATGTTGTTTTTGATAGTTTAAATTTCTATTTGAGCTTTCTATATTATTGTAAGCTTTAATAGCTTTTTTAAATTCTTTGTTTTTATAATATGAATTTGCAAGATTATATTGTTGCTCATTTGATACTGGTAATTTGGCATACTCTTTACTAGCTTTTTTGAAATCATTTTTTTCATAAGCTTTATCGGCTTTTTCTATAGTCTGGAAATCTAATATAGAGGCTTTTAAATCTTGAAAAGAGAAAAGAATAAAACTTAATATCAAAGCCTCTTTAGTTCTTCTTTTTAACTTAGGAAGTGACGAAAAAGCAATTAATAATAAAAATATAGCAAGAGCTAAAGGGTAATAAAATAGCTCAGTATATGTTTTAAATCTTTTTGATTTAAACTCGTTTTTTGAAGAATTATTAGTGATTTCTTCAAGTATTTCTTGTATATCTCTTGTATTTAATGAATATGGTATATATGCACCATTAGTTTCTAAGCTTAAGTTTTTGATGTTTTCATTTAATCTTACAGTAACAATTTCTCCTGCTTTATTAGTAAGATAATTTCCATCTTTTTCTTTTATAGCTGCACCTGTTTTTGTAGCCATTGCTATTGTGTAAATATTTATATTGTTTTTATTAGCATATGATATTTCTTCACTAAAGTTTTCTTTATCTGCTCCATCTGTTAGTAGTAGTAAATTTTTATTTTTATAGTTTTTTAGTAGTTTACTTGTAGTCTCTAAAGTTGAATATATATTAGTTCCATTATCAAAGTTTAACCCTGTATCTAGATTTTCAACTAATATTTTTAAAGATTTAAAATCTTGTGTTAAAGGCGAAAGTATAAAAGAATTTTTTGCAAATAAGATAACTGCAATTGCACTATCTTGTGATTTATTTATAATATCAAGAAGCTTTTTTTTACTAAATTCTAATCTATTTGGATAAATATCACTAGCAAGCATTGATTTAGAAATATCAACTGCAATCACTAAAGCATTTAATTCTTGTTTTGAGTTATGTATTTGTTCATTGCTAACAGGCCTAGCAAGTGCAATTATCATTAAAATTAATGAGAGAAATAGGCTTATATTTCTTGCTTTATTTGAGAAATATTGACTATTTAAACTTAGTTTCTCTAATACATCTTTTGAAAAATATTGTGTAAATTTATTTTGTTTTGTGAGTATTAAATACATTAGTAGAAACGCAGGAAGTAACATGAAAAATAGTACATTTGTATATAAAAATTGCAAGACTTATCCTTTAAAAAAAGTATTTTATAAAAGCCTTAGTAATATTTAGCTAAAATCACGTCTAAAATTATAACAATCGGAGTAAATTTAATGGAATTTAACGCACAAAGAGTTGACGAAGCAAATGCAGTTGTATCTGCAACAATTGCAAAAGAAACTATTGAAAGTAACTTAGACAAAGTAGCTAAACAAGCTGCTAAAACAATGGATATCCAAGGTTTTAGAAAAGGTAAAGTTCCTGTAGCAGTTGTTAAACAAAGATATGCTGACAAGTTAATGGAAGATGCTGAAGGTGAAGCATTAAGAGCTGTATTAGCAGATGGTTTAAAAGAATTAAATATTTCTAATGAAGATATCATTGGTGAGCCAAGTATTTCTAAATACGACAAAAACGATAATGGTTCTGTTGATATTGAAGTTAAAGTTGCAACTAAACCAAATGTTGATTTAGGTGATTATAAAGCACTTGTTCCTGCTGTTGAAGATAAAGAAATTGCAGAAGAAGAAGTTACTGCAAGATTAGAAGAAATGGCTAGCCAATCTGCTCCTTTAACTAAAATTGCTAGAAAAAGAATGGTAAGAGATCAAGATCACGCTGTTATCGACTTTGAAGGTTTTGTTGATGGTGTTGCATTTGAAGGTGGAAAAGCTGAGAAATATCCATTACACGTAGGTTCTGGTTCTTTCATTCCAGGTTTTGAAGAGCAAGTTATCGGTATGAAATATGAAGAGCAAAAAGATATTACTGTTACTTTCCCAGCAGAATACCAATCTAAAGATTTAGCTGGTAAAGAAGCTGTATTTAAAGTAACTTTACACGAAATTCAAGAAAAAGCTGCTGCTGAAATCAATGATGAATTAGCTGCTAAAATGTTACCAGGTGAAGAAGACGTAACTGTTGACACTTTAAAAGAAAAAATCAAAGAGCAAATGAAATCAGAAATTATGTCTGTATACTACAGAGATGAATTAAAACCTGCTTACTTAGAAACTTTAGTTGAAAAAGTAGAATTTGCATTACCATCATCTGTTGTAGATCAAGAAATTAACCACGCGTTAAACAACAAAGTAAGAACAATGAGCGAAGATGAAATCAAAGTATTACAAGAAGATGCTGCAAAAGTTGAAGAAATCAGAGATGAATTAAAAGGTGAAGCTGAAAAATCAGTAAAAGCTACATTTATCGTTGACGCTTTAGCAAAAGCTGAGTCTGTTGATGTTTCTGATCAAGAAGTTTCTCAAGTATTATATTATGAAGCAATGCAAATGGGTCAAAACCCTCAAGATGTATTAAAACAATACCAAGATGCAGGTTACTTACCAGCAATTAAAATGTCTATGATTGAAGATAGAGTTATCTCTAAATTATTAGACGAAAAATTAGGAAAATAAAACCTTATAGGATAAATAATGAGTTATATACCATACGTAGTTGAAAAAAGTGGAAGAGGCGAGAGATCTTACGATATCTACTCAAGACTTCTTAAAGATAGAATCATTATGTTAAGTGGTGAAGTAAATGATCAAGTAGCATCAACAATTGTTGCTCAGTTACTTTTCTTAGAAGCTGAAGATCCAGATAAAGATATCTATCTTTATATAAACTCTCCAGGTGGAGTAATTACAAGTGGTATGTCTATTTATGACACTATGAATTATATTAAACCTGATGTTTGTACTATTTGTATAGGACAAGCAGCTTCTATGGGTGCATTTTTATTATCTGCTGGAGTTAAAGGTAAGAGATATTCTCTTCCTCACTCTAGAATTATGATTCATCAACCATCAGGTGGAGCACAAGGTCAGTCAACTGATATTCAGATTCAAGCTAAAGAGATTCAAAGAATGAAAGATGAATTAAATGGACTGATTGCTGAACAAACTGGTCAAGATGTTAAAACTGTTGAAAATGATACAGAAAGAGATAACTTTATGAGTGCACAAGAAGCTTGTGATTACGGTCTTATTGACGAAGTTATTGCAAGACATAAGTAGTTTTTATAATGATTAGAGAAGTTATTACTTATCCAAATAAATTACTTCGAACAAAATCAAAAGATGTAGTGGAGTTTGACAAGGAACTTCACACTCTTCTTGATGATATGTATGAAACAATGATGAAAGAGAGTGGAGTAGGATTAGCAGCTATTCAAGTTGCAGTTCCATTAAACGTTCTTATTATTAGTTTACCAAATGAAGAAGATATTCAAGAAAAAGAGGATTTAATTGAAGCAATTAATCCTGTAATCACTCATAAAGATGGAGAACAAGTTTTCACAGAAGGTTGTTTAAGCGTTCCTGGTTTTTCAGAAGATGTTAAAAGAGCTCAACATATTGTAGTTGAATACTATAATAGAGAAGGTGAAAAACAAACTATGGAAGCTGAAGATTTTCTAGCCGTTGCATGGCAACATGAGATGGAGCACTTAGAAGGTCATTTATTCATTGAGAACTTATCTTTTCTAAAAAGAAAAAAGTTTGAAAAAGAGTGGAAAAAAAGATTAAAAGATAAAAAGAATTAATTTTATCTTCTATCTTTTTTCTTTTATTGTAACTTACTAAATAAATTAACTACCATGGCTGTAAGCATACTATTTGCTAAAAGCCAAATTCCCCAAAAAAATACTTTCTCATATGTTGTAAAGAATAAATCTTTAAATCTAATAGGGCATGAAAATAGTGCTAATAAAATATATATTATTGCACCTATTATTAAAGATATTTTACTAAGTGATGTAGATAGAATTGTAAGAAATGAGATAAATGGTATGATAACACTTATGGCGAAAAACTTACCATATCTAGCCTTTTTTTTATTTCCTTCAAAGTATGTAACAGTATGTCCACAATTTGGACAAATAGTTCCAATTCGTGATAGTATTTCATGTTCGCAGTGAGGACATTTTATTAAATCCATATATAAAAACTCCAATTTAAAATTTAATAGAATTATACCTATTGAATACAAAAATTAAAGCTTTAAATGAACTTTTTAATTATAAAAAATTGTAAAAGAGAAGAATTTTCCTATTCCTGTACTTTCCACTGATTATATTGCTCTGCTGCTTTTGATATCTCAAATTTTGTTGCTTTTCTTCTGCATGACATATATCCATGTGAACCATCACATGATTCAAAAGGATAAACAGTTGCATATACCCAATAATACCCACCACTCTTAGTAATATTTTTAACATAACCTGACCAGATATTACCTTTTTGTACTGTACTCCATAATGATTCAAATGCTTTAATTGGCATATCAGGATGTCTAACCATATTATGTGGTTGCCCTATTAATTCATCTAGTGTATATTCTGCAATAGTGCAAAAATCATTATTTGCAAACTTGATTATTCCTTTAGAATCTGTCTCACTTACTAAAAAAGCATAATCATCTAATACTGTTTCTTTTCCTTGTGCCATAATTATTCCTTTATTTACACACTAAAAAATAATTTAATATTTTTTATTAATCAATAAATATCTATATTCCCTATAATTTAGAACTTTTACTTAATGAAAATCAGCTATTAAAGTTATTTTATAATACTTATGTCGGAAAAATGTCGGAAAATACAAATAAAATATAGTATAATTATAATGTATTATATTACTATGGAGATTTATGGGTGAATTGAAAAAGAAACATATATTAATTGTAGAAGATGAATACTTAAGTTCTAGTTTTTTGTGTGGTGTTATGAATAAATTAGGATTTAAAAATATTACTATGGTTTCCTCTGCAAATGCTGCAATTGAAGTTGTTAAGAACAATAAAGTAGATTTGGTTTTTATGGATATTAATATTGATGGTTCAATTGATGGTATTGTATGTGCTAGATTACTTAACCAAGAATACCCTATCCCAATCATATATATTACAGCATATAGAGATACTCTAACAATTGAAGAAGCAGGGCAAACTAATATTTATGGATACTTAATAAAACCATTTGATGAAAAAGATATAGAAGCTACATTAAGTGTTGCATTAAAACGTACATCAAATAATTTAAATGAGAAAAAATATGAAAATTTAGATGAAAAAATTGATTTGGGAAAAGAGTATAATTATTGTCTAAAAAATAGAATTCTCTTTGAAAAAAATATACCTATAAAACTTACAAAAAAAGAATCAGAAGTATTATATTTATTATGTAAAAATATAAATCAAAATATTTCTTATGAACTTTTTAGAGAATATGTATGGAGTAATAAAATGGTTGCTAATTCTACTATTCGAGATACAATTTTACGCTTAAGAAAAAAAATACCGAATATAGATTTAGAAAATAGTATTGGCCTTGGATATTCTTTAAGACGAGCCTAAAGTGAACTTTTATAAAGCTATTTTTATTTTATTTATATTAATAACAAATAGTTTTGCTACATTAGAACTTAACTATAAAATGGATGATAGAAATAGCTTTTTATTACCATATTTTTATGATGAAACAAAGAAACTTAAAATCAAAGACATAGCTAATGAAGACTTTAGTAAATATGTTTCAAGTAGCTTTTCTCTAGGATATTTAAATGGTAATAGTTGGTTTAGACTAAGTTTAAAAAACAATACAGAAAATAGCCAGTTTATTTTAACCCTAAAAGAATATTTTTACAATGAAGTGAACTTATATGAATATGATAAAGGATGGATAAAAACTAATAATGGCTTATTAACTCCTTTAGGAAATAGAGATTTAAAAGAGATAAAACCAAGTTTTAATATTAATATAAAAAAGGGTGAGACAAAAACTTTTTATATACAAATAAATTCAAACTATTCTCATTTTGGACAATTTAGTATATATGATTATGATAGATATATAAGTTTTTACAAGCTTTTTAATGTAATGCCATATATATTTTTACTTGGGGTATTGACTTTAATTTTTATTTTTAATTTATACTCCTTTTATATTTTAAAACAACGAGTTTATTTATACTATTTGATTTATATAGCTTGTTTTGCTTTCTATATTTTTAAATCTAGTGGTTTTATAGTTTATACAGGTCTTGAAGTTTATAATGAAAAGTTTCAAGCAGCTTCTTTTTTAATTATCTCTTTGATACTTTTTTCATCTAAATTTTTAGAAGTTAAAAAATACTTACCTTCTGTTTATTATGGATTAAATACTTTTATGTTTTTGCTTATGGTTTTAACTTTATTTATTTTTGTAAGTTTTGATCCTTGGTTTAAATATATGACAGTTTTGGCAGTATTTTCACTTCTTACTTTATTTATAAGCTCAATATATATATGGCTAAAAGTAAATACCAAATTAAAATATTATGTCTTTACTATGGTTTTATATTTAAGTTCAGTGATTTTACTTATTTTAATGATTAATGGATTTATCTCTAATAATGTCTATATTAGATATGGATTTTTAATTGCTTCGTTTATTGAGGTTATTGTTTTCACATTATTACTTTTAAATAAGTTTTATGAAATACAAAATGAAAAACTAAATATTCAAAATGAAATACTAGTAATGAAAGAAAAAAATGAGCAGTTTTTAGGTTATGAAGTATTAAAAAGAACAAAAGAAATATCTAAAATAAATACAGAGTTAGAAGGTTTAGCAAATCAAAGAAAACTACTTTTTCAAGAGTTATGTCATAGGGTAAAAAACAATTTTCAAGTAATAATTAGTATGTTATGGATTGAAGCTCAGAAAAATAAAAAAAATGAGTCAAGTTATATAAACTTGACCCATAGGATTAAATCTATATCTTTAGTTCATGAGTTTTTGTATGAATCAAATGAGATATCTCAAATAGATTCTATTAAGTATCTTCCTAAAATTGCCTATGAATTAAAAAAAGTATTTGAAAAAGAAAATGTTACTTTAACTACAAATATTGAATCAATAATATTAAATGAAAAAGAGGCTTTTTCATTAGGTATTATAAGTAGTGAGCTTATAACAAATTCTATTAAACATAATAAAGATATTAGTATTCACATCTCTTTTAAAAGAATCAATAATAAATTAGAGCTTATTGTATATGATAATGGAAAAGGTTTTGACTTGGAAAAGAATACTAGTGGCTTAGGTTTAAATCTAATAAAAGATTTCTCTAAAAAATTAAAAAAGTCTAAGATGGAATTTTTAGCAAATGATGGAGTTAAGTTTATTTTGGAGTTTGAAAAAGAAGGATAATCTACCCTTCTTGATTCCATTTTTTATAAAGTTCACTTGCCTCTTGTATCTCTTCTATTGAAGCCTTTCTTCTACAAGATAAAAAACCATTTGATCCATCACAAGATTCAAAAGGATAAACAGTTGCATAAACCCAATAAAAACCTCCACTTTTAGTAGAGTTTTTTACATATCCTGTCCAAATATCACCTTTTTGAACCGTATCCCATAAAGATTTAAAAGCTTTAGAAGGCATATCTTTATGTCTTACCATATTATGAGGCTTTCCAAGTAATTCAGATAATGTATATTCTGCAACTTCACAAAAGTCATTATTTGCAAATGAAATATTTCCTTTTGCATCTGTTTCACTAACTAAAAAAGCATAATCATCTAATACTGTTTCTTGACCTGCTGCCATAACTTCTCCTTTTAATTAAACTTCTTACTTTTAGCATCTGCTACTAAATCATTTGCCATATCTGATACTTCATTTGAAATATTTGTAATTTGTGTTGCTTCGCTTGCATTTTCTTGAGTAACTCTATCTAGCATAGTAATTGCATCATTAATTTGTTCAATTCCAGTCATTTGCTCTTTTGAAGAAGAACTTACATCTTCAATAATTGTAATAGTTTCTCCAATATGAGAATTTAATTCTTCATATCCTTTTATCATTTCTGCTGAAATACTTTTCCCATCGTTTGCTTTAACTGTTGCATCTTCAACTAAATCTTTAATCTCTTTAGCTGCTTCTGCACTTCGTGATGCAAGATTTCTAACTTCTGCTGCAACTACTGCGAAACCTTTTCCAGCTTCCCCTGCTGTTGCTGCTTCTACTGCTGCGTTTAATGATAAAATATTTGTTTGGAATGCAATTTGATCAATTACAGTAATTGCTTCATTAATTGATGTCACTTTAGTATTTATTTCTTCCATAGATCCAGCTGTTCTACTTGCAAGTGATTGTCCATCAGTTACTGCTACTTTTACTGTCTGTCCTAAACTTGCCATTTTAGATGCATTTTGAGCATTATTTCTAGTAATTGATGTGATTTCTTCTACTGCGGCACTTGTTTCTTCTAAAGATGCTGCCTGCTCATTTGCTTTTGAGGCAAGGTTATGCATAGAGTTTTTCATTGTTGATGCATTTACTTCAAGTGTTTGGCCATTTTCAAGATTTGATTTTGCTGCTGAACTAAGTGATTCTCCAAGTGAATTTACACCTTGCATTACTGATAATAATCTTGCTTTTAATCTTGGTGAAATATCAATCTTTTCTCTAAAATCATCATTTGCATATGATTTTGTAACTTTTTCTAGTTCAATCATATTCTTTTCAAGTGTGTCTAGCATTTGATTGATTGTTTTACTAAGTGTTGTAATCATTGGATTTTTAGTTCTTGCTTTTACTCTACATTTAAAAATACCTTGCTCCATCTTATCCATAGTAAGAACAATCTCTCCAATTACCTTCATATCTTCTTTGATTTTTGTATCAAAATCATCAATTACGTTATTCATTTGGGTTATCATTTGTCCAAACTCATTATTTTCTTTTGGAGTTATTTTCTCAATCTTATTTTGTTTTAAAGAGATGAAGTTTAAAAATTCGTTGAAGTAAGTGTTATATGTATTAATACCACTTGATATATTTCTTGTTACTACAAGTGCTATAATTCCTTGAGCAATCATTAGAATTAAGCCAATACCTACAATATATACTAAGAAGTCACTATTTATATCATCTAAATAATCAGCTTTATTTACTCCTGGCACTACCCACATTTGCCATTCTGGAATATATCTATATGCTGCAATTTTATTTTGCCCTGTTGTTGCAGATGTATAAGAAAGCATACCTGCATTTTTATCAGCTCTTATTGTATCTGCATAAGATTTCCCTGCTAAAGATTTTCCTTCTTTTTTGGGATGTACTACTAATAGACCTGTTGCATCTAAAATATATACATAACCTGTTTTTCCAACTTTTGTTTTTTTGATGGCATTTTTGAAGTCTTCTTCTTGATAACCCTTTGGGTTACTCTTTGCATAAACTCCTATTGTATTCTCTAAAGAGTTTGCAAGGGAGTTAATGTCCTTTTCCATAATGCTATTTATATTTGCTGTTGCTGTAAAATATGAGACTACTATAAGAAGTAGAAAAGATAATTGAACAAACAACATACTAAAAAATAGTTTTTTCTTAGTATCCATATTCCCTCCAGTGTTATATTTGAGTATTATTTTATTATTTAAAACTTAATAACTAATTTAAAATGCTATATTTTTAATGTATTTGCTATAAAAGTACGTGTATTTGTCAAATATTGGTGAATGATGCTATTTTAGTGCTATATTAATAATAATTTTTATTTATACTAACTATAATATAACTTATTTAATTATCTAGGGAATAAAATGAAAATTTTTAAGTGCGCCTCAATAGAAAATATAGATGCAATTAATATAGATGTTGAATCAACTTTTACAAAAGGTTTGCCATCTTTTACAATTGTAGGTTTAGTATCTGCTAGTATTAGTGAATCAAAAGATAGAGTAAAATCTGCATTATTAACAAATGATTTTAAATTTCCTCCTTTAAAAATCACTATTAACCTTTCTCCTTCTGAAGTAAAGAAAAAAGGTACTCATTTTGATTTATCAATTGCTTTACAAATTGCTTTATATGAAGAAAAAAATTTAAAACTTGATGATTATTATGTTTTTGGAGAATTAAGTCTTGATGGAACAATAAAAGATACAAGTACTATCTTTCCTTTGGTTTTATCTCTTACCAAACAAAAGCTTTTAAAAAATGTACTTGTTTGTGAAAAATCAGCTTCAAAGATATCTAAAATCCCTAATATAAATATTTTTGTTGTAAAAAATCTAAATGATGCAATAGATTTTTTCAAAAGTGAAAATAAAGAAAAATATAAATATGAAAAAAAAGAATTAGATTATAAAAAAATACAAGTACAGGACAAAGAGTTTTATTATATAGATAATTATAAAGAAAACTTTGAAGATGTAATAGGTCAAGATATGGCTAAATATGCAGCTCTTGTAAGTGCAGCTGGAAATCATAATATGATTTTTGAAGGAAGTCCTGGTTGTGGAAAATCTATGATATCTAAGAGATTAAAATATATTATGCCACCTATGAGTTTAGAAGAGATATTAGAAAAGGCAAAACTTCAAGCTTTGGATTATAAAGATGTTGATTTTATTCCCCAAAGAAGTTATAGAAATCCACATAACAGTTCTACAAAATCTTCTATATTTGGAGGAGGAAGTACTAGTGCAAAAATGGGAGAAGTCGCTTTATGTAATAATGGAATACTTTTCTTTGATGAGCTACCTCATTTTTCAAAATCAATACTTGAAGCCTTAAGAGAGCCTTTAGAAGATCATAAGATATTAATCTCAAGGGTAAATACAAAAACACAATACGATGCAAAGTTTACATTTGTAGCAGCAATGAATCCATGTCCTTGTGGAAATTTACTCTCAAGTTTAAAAGAGTGTAGATGTAATGAGTTAGAAATACAAAGATACAAAAATAGATTAAGCGAACCCTTCTTAGATAGGATTGATTTATATGTAGTAATGAATGATTCTTTTAAAGATAATAAAAATAAAGTAAGTTCAGAAGAATTACACCAAAGTGTAATAGATGCTTTTCTTAGACAAAAGCAAAGAGGGCAAGAAGATTTAAATGGAAAACTTTGTGATGAAGAAATTAAAAAGTTTTGTATTTTAGATGAAGAATCAGAAGAATTACTTCAAAAAGCGATTTTAAATTTTCAATTATCATTTAGAAGTATAAATAAAGTACTAAAAGTAGCTAGAACAATTGCAGATTTAAATAAAAATGACAATATTACTAAACAAGATCTTTTAAAGAGCCTTAACTTTAGAAGAAGATAATTTTTATAAGAAATGAAGTTTTAAAGTAATGTTATAATAAGTGTTAGATTTATAGTGTTTAACTAAAGGAGAATACTATGAGTATAATTCTAAAATATATAATTGTTTTTATTTTATTCACCTCCTATATGTATTCAAAAGAGATAAGAATAGGTATGTCCGCTGATTTTTCAGGACAGATTTCATATCTTGGAAATAATATGAAAATAGGTATACAAAGCTATCTTAATAAAATTAATAAAACTTCAGAATATAAATATAAACTAATCTCTTATGATGATAGATATAACCCTTTACAAGCTAGTTTAAATGTTAGAAAACTAATCGAAAAAGATAAAGTAATTGCTTTACTAGGAAATCTTGGGACTCCAACTGCAAATGTAGTATTACCGATTTTAAATGAGCATAAGATTTTACTTTTTGGAGCTTATAGTGGAGGAAATGTTTTAAGAGAAATAAATGAAAACAATTATGTATTTAACTATAGAGCATCTTATTCTCAAGAAGCATATAATATTGTTCTAAATCTTATTAAACAAGGTTTAAAACCTAAAGAGATTGCCATCTTTACTCAAAATGATACTTATGGAGATAGTGGATACTCAGGAGTAATAAAAGCCTATAGAGAATTAGGAATTACAGATTTAAATAAAATTGCCCATGCTAGATATACCAAAGATACTTTAAATATTGAAAGTGGTCTTAGTAAATTACTTGATTATGATGTTGATTTTAAGGCAATTGTAATGGTGAGTGTAAATAAACCTTTTGTAAAATTTATTAATTTTGCAAAAGAAGATTTTCCAAATGTTAAGTTTTTTGCTTTATCTCCCTTAAATTCCGCTTCTTTAATAAAAAACAAAATTAAATTTTCAAAAGATATTTTTATAACTCAAGTTGTACCGATGCTTGATAATAATCTTCCAATTATTAAAGAATATAAAAAAGATTTAAAAGAAAGCTTTCCTGATATTGAAGCTAATCTTATATCTTTTGAAGGATATGTAGTTGGAAAACTTTTTGTGGAAAGTTTAAAAGATTTATCTAAAGATAAATTAAATTCAAAAAATATTTTAGATGAATTATATAAATTCAATAAAATTGATATAGGTCTTGGTTTTACAAGTGCCTTTAGTAGTAGAAGCCATCAATATACAAATAAAGTTTGGCTTACAACTATTGATGGTGAGAAATTAAAAGAAATTAAATGGAGTGAGATTTTTAAAAAGTAAGGAATATTTATGATAAAACTATTTCAAAAACTTACAAAAAAACTGTCAATTAAATCAATTGTTATCTTAGGGGTAATTATTATGGCTTTAATAATTACAGCTTTTGGTGTAACAATGATATATTTATCTTCAACTATTAAGTATGATCAAAGTACTTTAAAAAACATATTAAAACTTGAAAAACAAAATCAAAATATTTTAAATACCATAAAAGATATAGCTTATTTAGAAAATAGGATTTTAACTTCCAATAGTACTAAAGATTTATTAGGTTTTGAAAAACAGTTGCTTGGGGAACAAGATATAAAATTTTCTATTGATTCAAAACAAAAAGTTATTTATGAACACAACTATTCTTCCAAACTTACAAGTGTTGTTACAAATTTAAATAAAAGAATAATTTCTCAAAATGAAATATATGACTCAAAAGCAATCATTCTTTTTTATGAACTTGAATTATCTTCTTATAAATCTAAAATTGATGAATTAATTCTTTTAATTACCAATGAAAGTGAAAGTATTTATGGACTAGCTTCTTTGATTACAAAAAGATATAACAGAGCATTAAAAAGATCAAAAGCTAAGGTTGATCCATCTTTAAATATACAACTTGGAAAAGTTATGACTTTATCAAAAGATTTAGATAGCTCAATTTTAAAACTTCCAACTTTTATACATAATATAAATAGTTCAAAAAGTATAGATTTAATTAATACAATTAGTAAAAACAATCTTTCTCAACTTATACTATTAGTTGAAGATAGTTTAGTTAAACTTTCACTTCTTCAAGATTTAAATACAAATTTTAAAACGAATACCTCAAATATAAATAGTAAATTTTTAGAAGTAAAGGATTTAATTACCTTTTTAATAATTTCAAAAAAACAGCTTTTAAAAGAAGAAAAAAAATTGAAAAAACTAATTTTTAAAAGTGATAATCTAAATGATAAAGTTTTTGATGGAATTAGACAATTAACAGAAATATCAAGTGATATTAAACTTAATATTCTAAGTCATTCTGATTCTATATCAAAAAGAACAACTACAACTATTGTTATAGTAGGACTTATATCTTTAGTGCTAATTGCACTTGCTGCAACTACACTAATTTCACGTATTAATTTACCTCTTGAGTTTATTATGAAGTTCATAGATAAAATTGTAAATAGTCAAAAAAGTTTATCTTCAAAATTACCAATACTAAGTAATGATGAATTTGGTAAATTATCTCAATCTTTTAATAATATGACATCAACAATCTCTAGTAATATAGGTGAGATAAAACATCTAAATAAAGAAATAGAAGATACTCAAAAAGAGGTTATCTTCACTATGGGTGCTATTGGTGAAACTAGAAGTAAAGAAACTGGAAATCATGTAAAAAGAGTTGCTGAATACTCACGAATATTAGCTTTAAAATATGGACTTAGCCAAGATATATCAAACTTACTAAAAGAGGCATCTCCTATGCACGATATTGGTAAGGTTGGTATTCCAGATGCTGTATTAAAAAAACCTGCAACTTTAGATAGTCAAGAATGGGAGATTATGAAAACCCATGCGGAACTAGGTTATGACATGTTAAAACATTCAAATAGAGATATTTTAAAAGCAGCTGCAATTGTAGCCCATGAACATCATGAAAAATGGGATGGTTCAGGATATCCTAGAGGTTTAAAAGCAGATCATATTCATATCTATGGAAGAATCACAGCTGTTGCTGATGTATTTGATGCACTAGGAAGTGATAGATGTTATAAAAAAGCTTGGCCTTTAGAAGAGATAAAAAACTTCTTTATTGAAAATAGAGCGAAACATTTTGATCCTAAACTTGTAGATATTTTCTTAGAAAATATAGATGAGTTTTTATATGTAAGAGATAAGTATAAAGACGTGTTTGATTAGGTTTACCACTTTGTAATTACAAAGATGATAATATGTTATCTTTAAATTATATAAGCTATAAAAATAGCTTAAGGAGAACTAATGACTAAATGTGGTTATGTATCTGTAGTTGGACGTCCTAATGCTGGGAAAAGTTCACTTCTAAACTGGCTTGTTGGTGAGAAAATCGCTATGGTTTCACACAAAGCTAATGCTACAAGAAAAAGATCAAATATAATTGTTATGCATGAAGATGATCAAATTATATTTGTAGACACACCAGGTATTCATGAAACAGAAAAACTTATAAATCAGTTTATGTTGGATGAAGCATTAAAAGCTATGGGTGATTGTGATTTAATCTTATTTTTAGCACCAGTTACTGATAAATTAACACACTACGAAGATTTTTTAGTTAAGAATAAAAAGAATGTAAAACACATCTTATTATTAACTAAAATTGATAATGTTTCAAATGAAGAAGTATTATCAAAAATGAAAGAATACGAAACTTATTCAGATAGATATGAATCTGTAATTCCTGTTTCTATTAAAAAAGCTACAACACATGCTGATATTTTAGATAGTGTTGTTAAGCATTTACCAGAACATCCTTATTTATTTGACCCTGAGATTATGACAACTGAGCATATGAGAGATATCTTTAAAGAATTTATTAGAGAATCTATTTTTGAAAATATTTCAGATGAAATTCCATATGAAACAGATGTTATGATAAATAAAGTTGAAGAAAAAGATAATCTTGATGTAGTAAAAGCAACTATTATTGTTCAAAAAGGTACTCAAAAGGGTATGATTATTGGAAAAGGTGCAGCTGCTATTAAAAGAATCGGAAAAGATGCAAGAATCAAAATAGAAAAGTTAACGGGTAGAAAATGTTACTTAGAACTATTTGTTTCAGTTAAAAAAGGCTGGACTAAAAATAAACAAGGTTTAAAAGATCTTGGTTATGACGTAACAATATAAAGAGTTTTTTACTCTTTATATTTCTTTAAATAATATAAAATATTATCATTAATATTTTTACTTCAGGATACAATTAAATATTTAGCATAAAATAATTATTAAAATTATAATAGGTTGTTTTATGACTCACTCAATAGAAAATATTCAAACACTTATAATTGATAAGAAAAAAGAGTTTAAAAATAAAGAACTCTTAGTATACCTATATTCAGTGCTTGAAATAAATAATATAGATTACTCAAGTAATACATTTTTACATTTAAACTTATTGGAAAATATATCCCAATATCAAATTATTTTATTTAATAAAAGTTTTGACTTTACTATTATTGATATATTCAAATCTTTTTATACTCAAAGTAGTAAAAAACATACTACAGATGTCTTTTTATGTGATAAATTCTTTGCAATATATAAAAATCAAGAATTCTATTATGTTCAAAAAATTGATTATGAAATAAATATGGAAGATTTAGAAAAATATATATCTAAAATGTTAAAAATTAAAATTGATAACACTTATAAAATAGATTCAAATGATTTATTGGATTTAGAGATTAAATATCAAGAAGAATATAAAAAGACCTATTTAATAAATCTAAATAATAAAACAGACAATAGTTTCAAATTGTATTCCTTATATCTTATTTTATGTTTATCATTTTCTTTTTTATACTACTTGTATGATTTGAAAAATAAAAATGATTTAAATATTTTACTAGTGCAAAAAAATAAAAAACAATATGAAGAATTTATTAAAACTAATATCTTTAATGGAATTCAAAAAGAGCTTCTTGTAATTCTTGATAATTTAAATAAATATAAGTTGAAACTTAAAAGCTTTGAATATAAAAAGAATTACATCTCACTATCTTTTGAATCAAGAGATAAGGATAATATCTATGCTTTTTTAGATACATATAAAAAAAGAATTGATAAAAGTGATATTACTTCTGATTTGGAAAACAAAATATTTAGGTGTCTTTGTGATGTTAAAATATATAGATGAAACTTTTTGCAGTAGCTCCTTTAAAGTAAAATTTGAATTATATTTACTTCCCTTATTTATAGTATATATATTCTTTTATCTTTTTCCTGTTGAGAATAAAAAGATAAAACTACTTAGTATTCCAAAAATAGAAAATATTAAATTCAAAGGTTCATATTTTGATTTAATAAAAGATTTAGAGAATTATTCAAAAATAAATAAATTAAAAGTTTTAAATATAAAACATAGTAAAAATAAGATTTATTTCAAGGTTTTGATAAAGAAAAATGCAATTAATAAATTAATTCATAAAATTGAAAGTTTAAATAAATTCTCTACTTTAGAGTCTTTTTCTTTCTTTAAAAATAAAGAAGGTTTTGTTTTTGATTCAATTATTGATTTTAAGAAATATCATATTAAAAAAGAAGAAAAAAAAGTAAAAGCTAAGATAATAAAAAGAGGTAAATATAAATTAAAAGCAATAATTGATGATTATGTGTTGATTAATAATAAGTGGTTAAAAACTGGAAGTAAAATAGATAAGTATGAAATAAGAATACTAAATAAAAATACAATTTTATTAGAAAATGAAAAGAAACAAATTAATCTAAAGGTATACAAAGATGAAAAACATTCACAATTATAATATTGATTATTCACTTTTTGAAAAGTATGATAAAGAGTTTTTTCTAGAAAATTTAATATTGCCTTTTTATGAAGATGATATATGTTTAAAATTTTATGTATGTGCAAGTTCTAATTTAACTACAGTAAATGAGAAGTTTTCAAAGCTAATAAAATATAAAGAATGTGAAGAAAAAGATTTACTTTTTGCTTTAAGTTTTATGGATATAAAATTGGAGCTGTTTCATCTTTTTCTTATGGCAATAAGTTTACACAATATTGATGAAAAATATATACAAAAGTTCTTTGATATTTTGCTCAAGTATGCAATTCTCTCCCGTACTAGTGATATTCATATAGAAACTTATAAAACTCAAACAATTTTTAGGTTTCGTGTAGATGGAAGTTTAAAAACCTTTTTTAGTATAGATAAATCATTTTTTAAATTGATATCTTCATATATTAAACTCTTATCAAATCTTGATATTACTTTAGTAAGACTGCCACAAGACTCAAGATTTTCTATGAATATTGAGAATAAAAATTATGATTTTAGAGTCTCTACTTTGCCAACACTTGATTCTGAATCTATTGTAATTAGAATACTTGATAATAAAAATATTAACAAATCATTAGATAGTTTAGGTTTATCTTCTCACATATTAAGCAGTGTAAAAAATGCTTTAAATTTCACACAAGGATTAGTATTAGTTACTGGACCTACTGGTTCTGGAAAAACAACAACTTTATACTCAATGCTTAAGTATTTAAATGCAGATGAAAAGAAGATTATAACTGTTGAGGATCCTGTTGAATATAAAATGGATTCCTTATGTCAAGTGGCAGTTAACACTAAAGTTGGTTTGAGTTTTGAAATGATTTTAAAAAATATATTAAGACAAGATCCTGATATTATTTTTATTGGAGAAATAAGAGATGAGTTTTCTCTTTCAATTGCTTTACAAGCTTCTTTAACAGGGCATTTAGTAATTGCAAGTATACATGCAAATAATTCAGTAGATACAATCTCAAGGCTTTTTGATTTAAAAGCTGATCCTTTTTTAGTTTCATCAACTCTAAAATTAATTTTATCTCAAAGACTAGCCTTGTCATTTTGTAAATACTGTAACTCAAAAGGATGTGAAAAGTGTAATTACACCAGCTATTACGATAGAACTTGTATAGCTGAGAGTTTGAAAATAGATGAAAAACTCTCTTCTTTAATATTTAATAAAACAGATTTAAATGAAATTAAAGAGCATTTAAAAGTAAGTGGTTTTAAAACTATGCTAGAAGATGGATTAATTAAAGTTCAAGATAATATAACTTCAAAAGAAGAGATTTATAAAGTTGTTTACTCATAATGAAAAAATATAAAATTATATATGAGGAAGATGGAATAAAAAAAGAAAAAATCTTTATAAAAAATGACTCACTTCCTTTGAATATCATTTCAATTAAACCAATTGCAAGTGCTGTGCTTTTAAGTGAAATATTCAATGACAATAAAATAAAAGATAAAGATTTAAATGCACTTTTTTATGAACTAAACTTGATGTTAGAATCAAATATAGTATTTAGTGATGCTTTAGATATTTTAATAAAAAACAGAAAAGATAAAAATATATTAAAACTTTTAAATACAATAAAAGTATCTTTAGTAAATACAAAGCCAATGTTAGAAGCTTTTGAGTCTTTTAAAATGAACTATTTAGTATCTGCATTTCTTCAAATTGCACAAGAAAAAGGGGATATAAATTCTAATATTAAAGCTTTAAATTTACTTTTGCATGAAACATACATAATTAAGAAAAATTTTATGGCTGCAATTAAGTATCCAATTATCTTAGTTATTAGCTTTTTCATTTCTCTTATTAGTATGTTTTATTTTGTAGTGCCTAAATTTAAAACTATATTTGCTCAGTCTTATGACTCCTTGCCTACGGCAACAAAAGTTTTATTTTTTATTCAAAATATTTTTGAAAACTATATTTTATATATTTTTATTTTCCTAATTATATCTATATTTGCTATTTTTACTTTTTATAAAAACAATGAAGAACTTAGGTATTTTATTCATAAAATCATAGTTAAAAATATTCCTATAATAAGGGATATATATCTAAATATGCAACTATATAAGATCTTTTTAGTCTTAGAAATCATGCTTAACTCAAAGTATGAATTTCATAAAGCAATAGAAGCTTCAAAGGTTTTACTAAAAAATCAATATCTTTTAGATAGAATTACGCTAATTGACAATCTTTTACAAAATGGAAAAAGTATTAACTATGCTTTTTGTAAAACTGAGATATTTGATGATATGGTTCTAAATCTTATGCATACAGCAGAGATTACTAATACATTGGATATGACAACAAAAAAGATTAAAGATATTTATAAAGACAGATTTAATGACAAAATTAAATTACTAATATCTTTTATTGAACCTTTTTTTATTTTTACAATAATGGGTTTGATTCTTTGGATAGTACTTGCTGTACTTATGCCAATATGGGATATGAGTAATATGTTAAAAGTTTAGAGGGAAAAATTTTTATGGTTACAAAAGAAGAATTTGAAGATTCTATAAGAAAAGTTTTAGAGTATGTTGGGGAAGACCCAAATAGAGAAGGGCTTATTGATACTCCAAGTAGAGTTAGAAAAGCTTATGAGTTTATGTGTGGTGGATACAATGAAGATCCAAAAGCAATTCTTCAAAAAGCATTATTTACATCTTCTAATGATGAAATGGTTGTGGTAAAAGATATTGAATTCTACTCTCAATGTGAACATCATATGTTACCAATAATTGGTAAAGCTCATGTTGCATATATTCCAAATGGTAAAGTAGTTGGATTATCTAAGATTCCTAGAGTTGTAGATGTATTTGCTAGAAGATTACAAATACAAGAGCAATTAACAGAGCAAATCTGTGATGCTTTAAATGAACATTTACAACCAAAAGGTGTTGCCGTTATTATTGATGCAAGACATATGTGTATGGAGATGAGAGGTGTTCAAAAGATTTGTTCTACTACTGTTACTTCTGCACTTAGAGGTTTATTTAAAACAAATAAAACAACAAAAGATGAATTTTTATCTATTGTTTCATCATCTTTACATAAATAAGAATTTTACTTGATTAAATTAGAAAATATTAAAGAAGTAAAATTCAACTATTATGATGAAAATCAATACATCTATAATTTTGTGATGCTAAAAGATAGAGTAGAAAAAATCGCTGATGATGAGTATCAGTTTTTTTTAGTTTGTGAAAATACAAATGTTTCAGCAAATGGAGAAATATTTTTAAACTTAAAAGTTCAAGAAAATACTTTGACTTTTAGAACAGATTATTTTGCAAACTCTTTTGATTATATTGCTTTATCAAAAGATATTGAGAATTCAGATGAAAACAAGAATATTTTTACTGTTAGTTTTGGTGAAGATATTTTTGAATTAGAGGTATTATTTTAAAAGTGTAAAGTCTTTGACTTTATACTTTTAGTTCTATATAAAAATTTGCACCTGTATATTCTATATCTTCATATACATAGGTTTCATTCTCAATCCAAATTTTCCCACCAATATGTTTTGTAATAATCTCTTTACTCATATATAAGCCAATTCCAGTACCTTGTGATTTGTGTTTAGTTGTGAAGTAAGGTTCAAATATCTTTTCGATTATTTCTTCATTGATACCTTTAGCATTATCTTTTATATTTATAAGTATTTTATTTTCATCTCTTTTTACACTTAAGAAGATTAGTTTATTTTTTATATTGTTTTCAATTAGACTATCTTTAGCATTATTTAGAATATTTATTAAAACTTGAATTAAAGCATTATCATAGTTGTAAATCTCAATTGGCTCAATATTTTTTATGATTTTTATATTAAGGCTATTAAATTTTGAGCTTAGAATTAAATCAATTTTGTTGTAAATATCTGAAAAAAAGAAGTTTTTCTTTTTTTTATTTGGTTTAAAAAACTCTCTAAAATCATCAATTGTATTTGAAAGATGTTGTATAGAGTTATTTATAGATTCCATTGAGTTTACAAGTTCTTTATTATTTATTTTATCTTCACTTGCATACCATTTTACAGCTGTTGATATTGTGGAAACTGTAGATAAAGGTTGTCTCCATTGATGGGCTATATTTTCTAAAACTTCACCCATTGCTGCCATTTTAGATTGCTGAATCATTATGTTTTCTTTTTTTGTTAATTCTGTAATATCTAAAGCTGTACATATTATAGTTCTTTTGCCATCTTTTATTCCATAAGGAGCTGAAGTAAAGTGCCATGTTAATAGCTCTGCATTTTTTGTTTTTATTCTAAAGTTTCCATTATCAATAGTTTTATCTATTGAATATAATGAGGCTAAAACTTTTTTAACTTCTGGTGCTTTTTTCCCATATGCTAAATCTAGCCATTTTTTAACAGTATCAATTTCATGATATTTATAACCACTTCTTTCTTCCCATTCTCTATTTATCATTAGAATTTTGCCATCTTCATTTAATACACAAATAGGAGTAGGCGAGGCATTAAAGATTGTCTGAAACTCTTTTCTAATTTTAGCTTCATCTTGGAAATATTTTTTTGCTAGAAAGTAAATAACAAAAGCAGTGGTACTTATAAATAACCAACCTTTTATGGTTTGTATAAAGTTTAAAATATTTATATCGGAGCTAATAAGAAGGATTAGTTTATCTGAGGAGTAAATCCAAATAAAACTAATTAGAAAATAAAATATAGCAATTTTTATGGCAGGAGAGTTTACTTTAATCATTATTACCCTTTGTATATCCACATATATATAGATTATACAATTCTAGGTAAATAATGTAAAATTCGTGTGATTTATAGAAGTATTACTTTTGCTAACATTAAAAATGAAAAGAAACCAACAATATCTGTAACCGTTGTAAGTAATACGGTACTTCCAATAGCTGGATCTATATCAAATTTTTTAAGTACAAGTGGAATTGATGCTCCAAAAAATCCTGCACTAAATAAATTAATAACCATAGACATACCAATTACTAAACCTAAAAGTTTTTCATCAAACCATATCCATGCAATGATTCCCATAATAATAGCAAATAAGAATCCATTAAAGACTGATACAAATACTTCTTTCTTTATTGCATCTTTAGCATTATCAAGTTCAATATCCCCAAGGGCTAACTGCCGAACCATAACGGCTAGTGTTTGTGTTCCAGCATTTCCACCCATTGAAGCTACAATTGGCATTAAAATAGCTAATGCCACATAAGATTGTATAGTTTCATCAAAGATACCAATAACTAATGACGCTAGTATTGCAGTTCCTAGGTTTAAACATAACCATAGGGCTCTTTTTTTAGCTGTGGCATAAAGATTGTCTTCATGCTCAACATCATCATCTACCCCTGCTAATTGGTACATTTGTTCAGTTGCATTCTCTTCAATTACATCTAAAATATCATCAGATGTAATTCTTCCCATTAACATACCTTGGTATCCAGTAACTGCAACAACAGAAAGGTCATATTTCTCGAACTTTTTAGCAACTTCATCAATGTCTTCATCATCTTCAACTGATAAAGGTTTGTATTTGTTTGGATCTTCATTTAATACTGTTTCATATGTTTTACTAAAATCAAAAATAATCAAATCTTCTAAAAGAATAGATGCTAATAACATTTTATTTTCATCAATAATAAATACCTGATGAATATTTTCTAATTCATCAGTTTCTTTTGCAGTTTTTAGTCTTTGTATTGATTGACCAATTGTTTCGTTTGTTCTTGCTGAGAAAAGTTCTGTTTGCATATATGCACCAGCTTCTTCTTCCTCATATTTTTTTAACCAATCAATCTCTTTTTTATCTTCTTCTTCAAGACCTTCATAAACTTCTTTTGCTTTTTGTTCATCATGTTCTTCAAGTTCTTGAATAATATCTGTTTGGTCATCTGATTCTAGTTCATCGACAGCTTCAGTAAGTTGTTCAATTGTAAGTTCAGAATATGCATCTTCTCTTAAGTTTTCAGGAAGTTCAAGTAGTACATCTCCCAGAACATCATCTGGAAGTTTTTTAAGTACGAAAAAGAAATCGTCTTCGCTTTCTTTTTCTATTTTTTTTAGTGAGTTTGCAATATCACTAGGGTGTAAAGACTCAAGAGCCTCTAAAAGTTTATGGGGATCTTTTATGATATTGTCTTGAGGCATTTTACTTCCTATTGTTTAATTTGGCTCTTGTATGTAACTCTATCTAATCTTGTTGCTTTTGATCTATTGTCATTTTGCATTTCAGATTCTATTTTATTTTTGATATTTTTCATATTGGCTAAGAATGTTTTTTTCTTTTTACCTTTTAAACCATTTGATGTAGGTCTTTTAATAACTTTCATAGCATCTACAGCTTTTCCATTTCTATATAAACCTAAATGTAAGTGAGGTCCAGAACTAAGTCCTGTGTTTCCAACATAACCAATATGTTGACCTTTCTTTACATTAGCACCTCGTTTAAGACCTTTTCTAAATCCATTTTGATGAGCGTATAAAGTTTTATATCCATTTCTATGGTTAATGATAATTGTTTTACCATATCCTCCACGTCTTCCAATAAACTCAACTTTACCATCCCCTGCTGCATAGATTTTTCTTCCTCTTGGTGCTGCAAAGTCAGTACCTAAGTGGGCTCTATATCTTTTTAAAACAGGATGCCATCTTTTTTTAGTAAATTTACTAGAAATTCTTTTATATGTTAATGGAATTTTAAAGAAATAAGTTTTTGTTTGAGTTTTACCTTTTTCATCATAAAACTTATCATCTCTCTTATTTCTAAATCTGTAATATTTTTTTCCTGCAACTTCTACCATTGCTGCATTAATTTCTGGCTGACCATGTGGTCTTCCAAGTAATGATTTTTGTGTATATTTAATAGCAACAAAATCACCTTTTTGCATCTTTTTGAAGTTTGCAACACCTTTAAAAAGCGATTTAACTTGTGCAGCTAAACTTGCACTTCCAGTAGCTTTTTGTAAATCATATGATACTGATACTGTAACAGGAATTGCAACTGTTTCTGTAAATTCTTCATAGTTTATAGGTAGTGTTTGGAACTCATACTTACCATTCTTATTTTTATAAATATGAATTTGAATATCTTCTGATACTGGTATTAAAACTTGATTTAATGAACCATCTTCATTTTCATATAGATAAAATCTATTATCAGCTCTAATCTCTGATGCAAGCTCTTTATCTTCTTTTTCTAGCTCAAAATATAATTTTTGAGGAATAGAATACTTTTCTAAAAATGTTAGAAAAGTTTCACCTTTAGGCCATGGTATTTCTTTAACTTCAACTGCGTGTATAAAGTTAAAAAAAATAATAATAAATAAAATGATTTTCTTCACGTTCTTCTTCACTTTTTATCAAAAAATTAGGGCTTATATTATACAATTGCACAACTTAAAAAATAATATGGAGATAAAATTGTATAGAATCATATTTTTATTGTTTCTTGCAGGTAATCTTTTTGCTAATGACTTAGTGAATATGTACAGATTACAAGGTATAGATGCAGTTGAAGAAAAAATATCACAAACTTTAAAAAATAAAGAATATTGGGATAAATATTTAGAAAATAAAAATGTTGATTATGGGTATTATGAGACAAAAAAATTTGTAATCATTACCCAAAAAGAAATAAGAGAATTATCTTTATATAAAAAAGATGGTAATGATTTTTCATTAGTTTCTAGAAATAGTGTAATTGTAGGTGAAAAAGAGGGTGATAAGTTTCTTGAAGGTGACAAAAAAACTCCTGAAGGCGCTTATGAACTTTTAAATAAAAAAACGAATTTAGATCAATTTTACGGACCTTTTGCATTAGTTACTTCTTATCCTAATACACTTGATAGAATTCAGAATAAAAAAGGGCATGGTATTTGGATTCATGGAATGCCTTTAAATGAAGAAAGAGAAAAGTATACAAGAGGTTGTATTGCTTTAGATAACCCTCAACTTGAAAGTTTAGAAAAAGAAATTGATTTATCAAAAGCTATTTTACTAACATCTCATGGAGAGTTTAAAAAAGCAAAAAAGAACCATATATCTAAAATTTTATCAGCTATATATAATTGGAGAGACTCTTGGAAAAAATCTGATATTAACAAATATTTAGCTTTTTATTCTGAATCATTTAAAAAAGAAGATGGTACTGATTTAAAGAAATTTTCTCAATATAAAAAGAGAGTTTTTAGAAAGAATGAAAGAAAAAGAATTAAATTCTCAAATATAGATATCTCACCATATCCAAATTCTCTAAATAAGACTATCTATAAGGTAATTATGGATGAAGATTACAAAAGTCCAACTGTTAGATTCAAAGGTAAAAAAGAACTATTTTTTGAAGTAGTTAACGATGAAGTTAAAATTTTAGCAGAGGGTTAAAACATAATTTAACTCTTTTTGGATATAATCGCCATAACTTATAACCATACTTTAAGGCGAGAGATGCAAAAAAAAGAGATGAACCTAGAAGAGTTAGCACTTGCTCACTCTTTAACACTTGAGGAACTTGAGAATATCAAGGAAATTTTAGGAAGAGAACCTAACTATGTAGAAATAGGAATTTTCTCTGCTATGTGGTCTGAACACTGTTCATATAAATCTAGTATGAAATACTTAAAAGGATTCCCAACAAAAGCTCCATGGGTTATCCAAGGTCCAGGTGAAAACGCTGGTGTTATTGATATTGGTGATGGATACGCAGCTGTATTCAAAATGGAATCACACAATCACCCTTCATTTATTGAACCATACCAAGGTGCTGCTACTGGTGTTGGTGGGATTATGAGAGATGTATTTACAATGGGTGCGAGACCTGTTGCATCTATGAACCTTATTCAATTCGCTGGAATTGAAGGTGACTCTGAAACTGCTAAAAAACACAGATTCTTATTAAGAGGTGTTGTTGCTGGTATCGGTGGATACGGTAACTGTATGGGAGTTCCAACTATTGGTGGACAAACTAACTTCGAAGAATGTTATGCTGGAAACAACTTAGTAAATGCATTTAACTTAGGTATTGCAAAAGCTGACGAAATCTTCTACGGAAAAGCAGAAGGTATCGGAAACCCAGTAATGTATGTTGGTTCTAAAACAGGTAGAGATGGATTAGGTGGTGCTGTAATGTCATCTGCTTCATTTACTGAAGATAATGAATCTAAAAGACCAACTGTTCAAGTTGGAGATCCATTCACTGAAAAATTACTTTTAGAAGCTTGTTTAGAATTATTCAAAACTGATTTAATTGTTGGTATTCAAGATATGGGTGCTGCTGGACTTACTTCATCATCATTTGAGATGGCTGGTAGATCTGGTTCTGGTATGATCATGAACTTAGATAAAGTACCTGCAAGAGAAGAAGGAATGACTCCTTACGACTTTATGTTATCTGAATCACAAGAAAGAATGCTTATTTGTGCTAAAAAAGGTAGCGAACAAGCAATTATTGATATTTTTGAAAAATGGGAATTAGATGTTGCTGTAATTGGTGAAGTTACAAATACTGGAAACATGGAATTATTCTGGCATGGTGAAAAATGTGCAGAAGTACCTGTTCAACCTGTATCTGAACAATCTCCAATCTTAGATAGACCAGTTGCAAAACCTGCATACTTAGATGGTATTGAAGATATTGCTTTAGACAAAGAATTCTCTAATCAAGCTGTATTTGATGATTTATTCTCAGATATGGAAGTTGTAGATAAGTCTTGGGTTTATGACCAATACGATTCAATGGTACAAACTAATACTGTTAAAGGACCTGGTAAAAATGATGGTTCTGTAATCAGAATTAAAGAAACTGGTAAAGCATTAGCAATGTCTGCTGATTGTAATACTAGACAATGTTATATTAACCCTGAGTTAGGTGCATCTGCTGCTGTAATGGAAGCAGGAAGAAACGTAGCAATGACAGGAGCAACTCCTAAAGCTGTTACTGATTGTCTTAACTTTGGTAACCCACAAAACCCAGAAGTAATGTGGCAATTTGCTCAAGCTTGTGAAGGTATTAAAGCAGCTTGTAGAGAATTAGAAACTCCTGTAATTGGTGGAAACGTATCTTTATACAATGAAACTAATGGTGTTGGTGTTTTCCCAACTCCTGCAATTGCAACAGTTGGTGTTAATGACGATGCAAATAAAGTATTACCTTCTTGTGTTCAAGAAAATGGAAATATTTTATACATCTTAGGTGAAACTAAGTCTGAGTTTGGTGGATCTTTATACATGAAAAAAATGTATGACACAGTAGCTGGTGCTCACCCAGAAGTTGATTTCAAAAAAGAATTAACATTATGGAACACAGTAATTGAAGCTAACAAACAAGATTTATTAAAATCTGCAAAAGATGTTAATGTTGGTGGTATCGCTATTGCATTAGCTAAAATGGCTGTAGTTGGTCAAAAAGGTATTGAAGCTAATATCTCTTTAAATGAATCAAGAGATGTATTCTCTGAGTCTTTATCAAGAGCTATTGTAGAAGTTCATCCTTCTAAGTCTGAAGCATTTGAAGCTTTAGCAAATACTCAAAACATTGAATGTAGTAAAATTGGTGCAGTAAATGGTGATAAGATCTCTATAAATGATATTTATAAAGATTTAGATGCAGCATCTGATGTATACTTTAACAAATTCAAACAAGTAATCGAACAAGATTTATAATAAAAAGAGCTTAGGCTCTTTTTATTGCTTTTTATTTAAAATTCTAGTTTTTAATTCTTCGAAGTTTATAACTTCATCCCCATCTTTAATAGAATCTTTTTCTTTATATGCTCTAAACCCAAATCCCATAGGTGTAAGTTTTTCTGTGTCATAAAATGCATGTCTAGCGTCAATCCATTTTGCACTTTCTATATCAGCAATCCAAATATTAGCTTGATCTTTCCATTGTATTTTTTCTTCTTTAAACCATAAAATTGCACAACCTATATCATCAAAATTATGAGCTTTATTTGTTTGTGGATTTATAACTTGAACAGCATGATTTCTTTCACTCATAACCATCTTACATCTATCACACATATCTCTATCCCAGTGAACTTTATGCTGCTCTCCTGTTTGTTTTTCTTGGCAGCCATTTAGCATTAAAACTAAAGGGATTGCTAATAAAACTTTATAAATGAACTTTTTCATTTATCTTATCCTCTCATCTGAAATCACTTTTCCTAAATCCATATAAACTTGTCTATTTACAATTTCTTCAATTTCATCAAGTCTATGTGTAACAAATAAACAAATTTTATTCTCTTCATTTTCTTTAATCAGTCTATAGAAATTATCTCTAGCTTTTGGATCAAGGTTAGCAGTTGGTTCATCATATATAATGATATTACTTTTCTTTGCAAGTGAAATTGCAATAAGCATTTTTTGCTTCATTCCACCTGATAGTTTAAAAAATGATTTATTAAGATTATTCTTAATATCAAGATTCATTTCATTTGCATAATGCATAATTGAATCTTTTGGTACATTTGAGCTTGCTTGAATATATTGTATAAGCTCATCTAGACTTAGTTTAATAGGAGGTGGAAGTTGTGGTACAAAAGAAATATCTGCTAATACATCAATTCTTTTTTTTATAGGGTCTAAACCATTTATTAAAACTTCACCATTATTTGGATGATAATATCCCATTATTGATCTAATAAGTGTAGTTTTCCCTGCACCATTTGGTCCCATTAAAGCTACATAGTCATTTTTATTAAACTCAATATTTATATTATCAAGTGAAATATGACTTGCGAATTTTTTTGTTAAATTAGATACTTTTATCATTATACTAAGCCTTTTAATCTAAAATCAAATTTTAATGCATCAGCATGACATACATCCACACATCTACCACATAATGTACAATCAGCTCCTGTAACATATTGTGTTTTGATTCCTTTTTCTTTTCTTTGATCATCATGTTTTGCTTTTGTTAAATCCAATACTTGATTTTCAAAACATACATCATGACAAACCATACAGTGGTCACAGTTATCATTCCATTGGATTCTTAAAGCACTTACTTTTCCTATATATCCATATGTTGTTCCAATAGGGCAAAGATATGTACACCATGCACGACGAGAAAAAAATACTTCTATTAAAAATACGATTACAACCCATCCTAAAGCTAAACTCCAACCATAAGCTATAAATCTACTTAAAATTCCAACTACATTAAACGTTTCAAATACTAGAAAACCACTAGTAAATGCCATAATCATAAACATAGCCCAAAAAATATGTCTAACTCTATGATCAAACTTTCTATTTTTGATTATCTTTTTTGAAACTAATTTATTATGTAGCTTTTCCCCAATCTCACTTAATAATCCATAAGGACAAACCCATGAACAATAAGTTCTTCCACCTATAAAAAGATAAAAAAGAATTACTGTTGTAGTCCCAATGATTACATTTATTGGCATATGGTAAGTTGCTAAATACACTTGAATTGTTGTAAAAGGATCAATTAAATGAAAACCTAAAAATCTAGATCCATTTAGTGTTCCTTCAAGTGTTTGAATATCAATAGCAAATGATAAAAAGAATAATAAGTGAATTGATATTATTACAATCCATCTTTTCATTCTATATGATAAAATTGACTTTCCTTCTTTTGTTTTATCAAAAAAAGTAGAGAAGAAAGTTGTGTTTTTTATTGTTGCTCTACTATTCCACTTATCCATTTTTCTTCCTTTGAACTTTATACTATTTTGCTAAAGCTTCTTGTTTATCTTTAAATGATGAAATCTCATCAGCAAAATCTTTTAACTCTTTTTCATCAAGATTTATTAATAAACCTTTCATAATAAGATTCTCTTTTCTTCCTGCTTTGAAATCTACTAAATCTTTATAAAGTTTCTCTTGCGTTTGTCCTATAAGTTTTGGACCCATAAGTTTTTTACCATTTTGCATACCTGAACCATCTGCTCCATGACAAGATGCACATTTACTTTTATAGGCATTACTTACTTTAAATGATGAAGTATTACCAGCTTTATCTCTTAAAGCTTTTAATTCTTGCGCTTCTTGGTTATCTTCTTGTTCTTTTTTAACCATTTTTTGCTCTAATGATTTCATATCTTCAATAATATTTCCAGCTTCTCCTCCTTGAAAAGCTCTTCCATTACTAAAAGTGATAAACATCAAAGCTAAAACTATTAATGTTGAAATTATTGCGATTATATTTTTCATTTTAAATCCCTAATTTGTTTATTAAACTCATATATCTCATCTGCAAGTTTTTGCATTTTTTCTTCAGGCATTTTTTTTACAAGGTCGCTCATTAAGATATTTTTACTTTTGTCATCTTTGAAACTTTTGATTTGCTCAAAAATATATTTAGAGTCTTTATTTAATAAAGAGGGTCCTATAATTCCATTTGCATAATCATTGTGACAAGCTGAACATTTAACTATAAACTCTTTACTTAGTTTTTTAACAAGCATTGATATTTGTACTTTTTCATAAGGACTTCTTACATGCATATTTGCATCTAAGTTACTTCTTGGTTTTACTCTAATTGAAGCATCTTCATTTGCAGGTTGTGCATTTGGATCATATGCACTTTTAGCTCCATTATTGTAATTAAAGTAGTAGGTTTCATTTTTATTTATTACTTTCTTTTTTTCTTCTACTTTAATCTCTTTTGAGTTTTCATTTTTTACAACCTCAATTTTTAATGGGGCTTGTGTTGATGTCTGTGTTTTTGCACTTTTCTCAATAGTTTGTTGTTCTTCTTTTTTATCTGAACATGCAGTTATAAAAACTAATACACATGTACTTAATATAATTTTTTTAATCACGATCTAATTCCTTTTACATAATAGTCTTCATAAGTTAGTCTTGGTTTTATTACAATTGCTGGTTCAGTTGCTGGACATAACTCTTCACAAACTCCACAGCCTATGCAACCTTCGTAAACTTCTGGTTTATTCCCATTGTTAGATGGAATCATAGAAATTGCAGTTAATGGATTTGGAATAGGGCACATATCTGCACAAATAGTACATTGCTTCCCTTCAAATTCATCAAGTTTTACTAACATATCTTTTTCTAATTGAGTTACATTTCTTTGTGCATTTGTAAACTCATGGACACTTTTACTATGTCCTTTTGGTACTGGTGTATTTGTAAGAGCTAAACATTTATTTGGAAACTCTAATACTGCAACTCCCATTTTTATATCTTCTGGTTTCTCGCAATTATGATCAAGTGCACCACTTGGACATGCTAAGACACATGGAACTGCACTACATGCATAACATCCACGCTCTAAAGCATCAATATATGGAGTTCCAATCCCATGACCTTTTGCAAAATCTGCTAATTTAATAGAGTGATATGGACATACTTGTAAACATTGTCCACATTTAATACATAAAGCTAAAAACTCATTTTCGCTTACAGCACCTGGTGGTCGTAGTCTTGTTTCTGCTTGAAGTGCATGGGGACTTACTATTATTCCCCCTGCAATTGTTAATCCTAGTAATCCAAGTGTTGAGAATTTTATAAATTTTCTTCTATCTTTTTCCATGATTAAACCTTTATATTTTTAACTTAGGTTTTTTATCTTGCATTAAAAACACTGGCTGGCTAAAAGGAGCTAGTTTTGCAAGAAAGTTTAGTAGTGAAATTACAGGTGAGCCATAAAAGAATTTTACCTTTGGATTATAAACCCAAAGTTGATCTGCATATTGGTAGACTTTATGTGGAGTATCACCTATATTATCAGCATTTTTATCAAAACCTTCATAGTTATCCCAGTAATTACCTTCTATATCATTAAGGTCTGTTCTTGCACCTCTACTATCATTGATAATATCTTCAATATTTCCTAATACAGTATTTCCTTTGACTACATTATTTTCACTAATTGAGTGAAAATGAATAGCTTCAGCATTGTATAAAACCTTGTTATCTTCTATCCAGTTTTGTGTATCTGGTTCAAAAGGTGATCTATCTATATAAATACCTTGTGCATTATAAATAACAGTATTACCTTTAAGTGTGAAGTTTGAAACATCTTTTAGTCCAATACCCATACCAGTAGCTCCAAGTGAGCTTTTTACAGTATTTCCAATAGCAGTAGTATCTTTACTATACATAAAGAATATTCCCACTGAGTTATATTGATAAGTATTGTTTTTTACAAGATTTTTCCCTGCATACATAAAGTGAAGAGAGTATCTATTATATTCTCCAAAGTTATCAACTATTTCATTCCCATGTGAATACCAAATAACCATATCTCTTGATTTTACAAGTTTATTTTTACTTACAATATTGTCATTTGAATACCAAAGTCTAAGACCATCACCTCTAAGTCCTAGGGCTAAATCTTTTGAAGTAATATAGTTATTTGAAATAATAGAGTTATTAGTCATAGCAACATCAATTCCAAATAGTGCATCTTTTATAATACAATTAGAAATTTCTGATTGCTTAGAATTAGATATTTTAATACCTGCATCTAATTTATCATGTCTATCCCCACTTCCAGTAATAGTAAGATTTTTTAAAGTTACATAAGGACTTGTTATTTCAATAACAGTTCCTGTTCCTTCTCCATCAATTATTACACCTTCTTCATTTCCTATAATAGAAATAGGTTTTTTAATAACTATTGAACCTTTATAAACTCCTTTTGGAAGTTTTAATATTGATCCTTCTGGCGCATTGTTTATTGCTTCTTGTAATAAGTTTGCACTTAAAAAATTAAAAAGGAAAAAAGATAAAACAATAATTATTCTAAACATGATAAACCTTATTTTTCTTCAGTTTCTCTAATAGCTTTATTTTTTGCTAATATTGCTAAAAGACTTAAAATACCAATTGCAAGTAACATATAAAATCCAATTGTTGGATAAGAGTGTGTTGTAAACTGTGCAATTTTTCCATCCCCAAATACTGTTGGCATAAAGGGTTTTATTTTAAACGCTCCCCAGTCATGTAAATTATGTCCAAACCAATATAGCCAGTATGAATAATCAGCTATAAACAGTACTGGCAGTGAAGCTGGAATAATCATAAGATAAGTAAGAATCTTCTTGTTATATAAAATAAAGAAAATCATGGCTAAAGATAAAGACAATAGTGCATAAATACCTATCTCTCTCTCAATTTGTCCACCTCTCCACATAGGATCCATTCCTACATAGTGATTAATCGTGTTCATCTCATGAACTTCCCCTGAGAATCCATCAAAGTGGAAATACACAGGTATCCCCTCTGGGAAAGCTTCTTTAGGATAATTTGGTGCTTCTAGTGAACAAGACCAAATAGGTAATGAAGCAACACCAATCTCAGCAGAGTGTTCAATCATTTGTTCTAAGTCATTATGTGCTTCTTTTGGAGTAGTTGTACTTTTATATCTACCTTGATTATATAGATTCCAAACCTTTATAGCAAAAGGTGATATCTCTTCTATCTTTTCATCATGTATTTTATTTAAAGTCCCATGAAATGCAATCATTGGAAATGTAAATGCAATTGTCATAACTAATAGAGCAAGGAAGGCAAATATCTTTGCTTTTATGAAACTTGTGTGCATTATGTTGTCCTTTTATAAGTTCTAAAATATAAATTAAATTCATAATTTATACTTTAGAAATTGTTATTATTAAGAGTATCTACTTCAGAAAAAATTATCGTTGATACTTGTCAATAAAAAGGAAGAAAATTATATTCTTCCTTTTTATATTTGGTTTTAGAAAAGGTTAGCGTTTTCGTCAATCCATTTAAGATATTCAATAATATCCTCTGTTTCTTTTTCAGTCATTTCTTGATCAGGCATTTTTAATTTAAAGTAATCAATCATACCTTTTACGTATGGGTCGTCATACATAGATTCTGGGTCAAGGATAAATCTACTTACCCAGTCAACACCATTTTCATGTCTTTGTAATACACCAGTTAAATCAGGTCCAGATGAAACCTTACCGATTACGTGACAACCGTTACAACCACCTTCAGCAAATGCAGTTGCACCTCTTGCCGCAGCAGCACTTTGTTTAGTTGCAATTTTTGTAACTAAAGTATCTTTAGCTCTAATTCCAACGTCAGCTGTTTTAACCATTAATTGCCAAATCATACCTTCGTGAAGAATTGCTTTTTCCATATCTCCAGCTTTAAGTGCAGCATCAGATTTTTTCTTCTCAGCTGGGATTTGTCCATATTGGTCAAATGCATCTGTTACTAAATCTGCAACTACTTTGTGCTCACCAAATTTATTAGCTTTTAAGAATGCAACAACTGATTGAATAACAGAATCTGTAGCAGCATTTACAGCAACAGCTTTGTCATATTCAGCTTTTAATTGCTCTGGTGTCATAGTTTTCATTTTCATTTTAGTAGCAGAAACGTATTTTTTCTTAGGATCTTTTACCATCATATAACCCATCATTTCTAAGTGAAGAGCTGAACAAAACTCAGTACAATAGTAAGGGAAAACACCCTCAATATCTGCAATAAATTCCATCGTAGTAGTTTCACCTGGTTCTAATGATGCATGTTGATCAAATCCACCGATAGTAAATCCGTGAGTTTCATCTTGAGCTCGCTCTAAGTTTGTCATGTGAATAGTAACTTTATCACCTTTATTAACTGTAATTCTCTCAGGATTAATATGAGATCTAACTAATGTAGCATATACAGTTACGTGGTTTCCGTTTCTTTCTATTCTTTCTTGACCTGCAAGTGTTTTACCTACGTGAATTTTACCAGTTTTAGAGTTTGTACCCATTTTGTATCTTACATGTGGGTGAAGTTTTTCTGCTCTAATACCAACTGCTTGATGTGGTTCACCTAATGGTAAAGGCATATCAACAAGTAAATCCATAGTTTTACCAGAAATATCAATTAACTGGTGATTTTGTGGGTGTAGTGGTCCAACATTTTGGAATCTATCAATAGATAATTTGTTTAATGCAATGATGTAATCACCTTGAGGATCAGTAGTTTTACCTTCCATTCCAGCTAAGTGACCAATGTTATAGTGTACATTTTCTTTATCTAAAACTTTTAAGTTTTTGTAGTCCCATTTAACAACTTGAGAATCCACATATAATGAAGTATAAACTACTCCATCTACTGGAGAATACTGAGTATGTAGAGGGCCAAGACCCAACTCTAGCTGTCCATGTAGTGATTTTTTCATATCTAAAATTGGAATACCATATGGATCTTTTCCAGTGAATTCTTTATTTTCGATTTGTTTTTGAATTTTTTTGAAATCATAAACAGAAGCATGTGTATCTAATTTACCACAAACAATGATGAATTGTCCTGATGGATCAACATCAACACCATGAGGTGATTTTGGCTCTGGAATTAAGAATAATGCATTGTTTTTAACTGCAATGTCCATAGGAATTACATTATGACCATTGATAACTTTTACATTTTTTGGATCTTTTGCAACTTCTGCAAGTATTTTCCAGTTATATACGTGTAAGAAGTCAGTGTCGTTTCTTGACATACCTGCTTCATTTGGTGGATTACCTACTTCAATACCACCTGTATACATTTCTGTATTAAATGAGTTAGTGAATCCCCAACCGTAACTAACGCCTTTACCTGCATCAGATAAATCTTGGTGATATGGAGGTAGTTCGATTGTATAAGAATCTTTTGGCATAATTCGACCAATTTTGTCGTCGAATTTCCACATAGTAATACCACCTCTATATGATTCTTTATATTCCTCAATTGGATGATATTCGTAATCATATGGTGCGGCATATTGTGATGCTTCAATAATATATTCTGAATTTGGAGTAAAGAATGCTCCTCCATGGTTTGATTTAAATACTGGATTTGGAACAATTTGTTTTGTTTCAAAATCTTCTAAATCAATAACGGCAATTCTTGGATTAGCTTTATCATTAATTGCTAACCACTTACCATCATATTTACCATCTTTTTCAGATAGTGCAGGGTGATGTGTATCTCCCCAGTTAATCTCTTTTCCTCTTACATTACCTTGTCTTAATATTTCCAACGAATCTTTATCATATCCGTATCCTTGCCAAGGTTCTGGAGTAAATACTCCAATGTATTTTAAAATTCTCATAGATAATACACCATAAACAATTACTTGTCCAGATTGTCCACCTGATGAAAATATTACATATTTGTCTTTTACCCCAGTTGGATTATAAGTTTTTGCCGCTCTGATAACATCAATCTCAGATAGACCTCTTTCTTTCATAACTTTAGATAGTTCTCCCGTAGCACCAGATGCAATACTTGCAGTTAATGCTGTACCTAAAATTAGCGAAGAAAGTTTATAATTTGACTTTTTCATATTGACTTCTCCTTCTTGGAATTATTAGATTTCTTTATTCAAAAATCTCTAATATGGAGTCATTTTATCACTTTGGGAAAGCCAAAAAATTGATATATATCAAAAATCTGTTAATTATCTGTTAATTTATTATTAATAATAATTATTAATAATAAATTAAGTAAAGTATTTTAGTAGGGAAAGCCTATATATCACCATTAAGTAGTTTTATTAAGCCATTTGTAAGTTCTTCAAATTTAAGTATTCTTTTTCCATTATTTTTATGTAAAAAGTTTTTTGCATCATTAATATCTTTAAAAGCTGGTAAATCATCCCCTGCAAATGAGATTTTATTACTACCGTATACATAAAATGCATATTTTGCATCTATTGGGTTTAATGTGGCATAATCTGTAACTATAATATCTTTTAAATCATCACTTGTTGATACTTTTGTTTCAGGCCATTTTTTTGGGTTATAATAAAATTCCATTAAAGATTTTGGACTTGTGAAATAAAATACCTTAGAGTCTTTTGTTTCAACTTTTGCTGCCCATGTTGGGTCTTTATATATTTGAAGTTTTCTAACTAGTCCTCTTGTATCTTTTTTAAAATCCATAGTGTAGTTTTCAACAGCACTTGCTTGTGAAGTAAATAATACAGAAGCTAATAGTGGTAATAACAATAATTTTTTCATGTAAATCCTTTTCTAAACTAAATCTTTTTTAGAGAATATTGAGTACCCTAAAAATGCGAAAAATATACCTAATACAAGAGGGTATAAAATTGAAAATAAAACAAATGTAGATTGTTTAACTGTATCTAAAATATAATAGGCAACTGGTCCCATAACAGTAAGTTCTGGGTCAAAAAGTGAAATAGCAGCAACTCTAAATATCTCCATAGGATTTAAAAGAGCAATAAGTATGATTAAACTTTCATCTAATCTATTTTGCATCATAAGTGAAATAAGTGCAATGTCAATAAATGCTAAAAGAAAAATCCATACAAAAAATGAAATTCCAAGAGCTACTTCACTTGTTTTTACAAATGAAGAGATAAAAAATGCAATTCCTAAAAATGCAGAAGACAATGAAAATAAAAGCCCAGTATATAAAAAGAATATATCCCAAGGAATTGATGCACCAATACTACTACCATAGATAATAGCAATAAACATAGCCATAAATACAGGTAAAAATACAGTAATAAATCTACCTAGAATTTTCCCCCAATAGTATTGTTTTAAAGATATAGGAAAAGAAAGCATATATTCTAAAATATGATTATCTCTATCCGCAGAAATAGACCTAACTGTTGTGATAAGTATAAAAATAGGCAAGATTATAATCGTAACTTGAATATACATAAGAAGTAATCTACTTAATCCACTAAATCCCATAACTTGTGATTGCGTAACTCCGGCAATAAAAAAAAGGGCAATCATTCCACCAAATACTAAGGAGTAGACTAAAAACCATTTTGCTCGTAAAGACTCTTTTAAATCTAAATAAGCAATTAAAAATAGATTTTTCATAATATTTCCTTTGGTTAACAATTGCACTATTTTATAATAATAAGTAATATTTACATTGTTTTGTATCAAGAAAAGCCTTTTTAATAATAAAAAAACAAAACTTTTTACTTCTTTTAATATACAAACTTACAAAAGCCTTTTATAAATAAGGTTTTACTATAATCGCGTATTAAAAAACTATCCATAAAGAAAAAGAAGAGGGTGATTGTTATATGAGAGCATTAATATCTGTTAGTGATAAGAGTGGTGTTGAGAATTTTGCTAAAGAACTAGTATCTTTAGGTTACGAAATTATTTCAACTGGTGGTACTTACAACAAATTAAAAGACGCAGGAATTGCAGTAATCGAAGCAAATGAAGTTACAAAATTCCCTGAGTGTTTTGAAGGTAGAGTGAAAACTCTTAACCCATATATTCATGGTGGAATTTTACATAGAAGAGACAAACAATCTCACTTAGATCAAGCAAAAGAACTTGGTGTTGAAGGTATTGATTTAGTATGTGTAAACTTATACCCATTCAAAGCTACAATTGAAAAAACTGATGATTTCGAAGAAATTATTGAAAACATCGATATTGGTGGACCTGCTATGGTTAGATCTGCTGCTAAAAACCATGACTCTGTAATTATTGTTACTGATGTTGTTGATTACGATGTTGTTTTAAACAACTTAAAAAATGATACTAATTCTGCTGAGTTCAGAAGAGATATGATGATTAAAGCTTATGAGCATACTGCTGCTTATGACTCAATGATTGCTAACTATATGAACAAAAGATTTAACAACGGTATGGGTGATAAACAATTCATCGTTGGTGAAAAAGTATTTGATACTAGATATGGTGAAAACCCACATCAAAAAGGTGCATTATA
>Ga0193959_1000055_pt1 | contig 49217 bp, 51 predicted proteins | sample FB_2_MG_FD_140333 | JGI IMG/M metagenome (GOLD analysis project Ga0193959, IMG submission 140333) | Microbial mat bacterial communities from the Broadkill River, Lewes, Delaware, United States - FB_2_MG | ecosystem: Environmental > Aquatic > Freshwater > River > Microbial mats | place: USA... | reverse complement strand
GTTAAATATGAAATTGTTATCTCATCTGCTCACAGATCACCTGAGAGAACTAAAACATATATTAAAGAATCAGAAGAAAAAGGTGCTGTTGCATTTATTGCTGCTGCTGGTATGGCTGCACATTTAGCTGGTGCTTTAGCTGCTGGAACAACTAAACCTGTTATTGGAGTACCTATGAAAGGTGGAGCAATGGATGGTATGGATGCTATGCTTTCTACTGTACAAATGCCTGCTGGTATGCCTGTTGGAACAGTTGCTCTTGGAAGATCTGGTGCAGTTAATGCAGCTTATTTTGCAATGCAAATTCTAGCAATTTCTGATAATGAATTAGCTGTAAAATTAAAAGAAGACAGAATCGTTCAAGCTAAAAAAGTTGAAACTGATTCAAAAGAAATAGAAATAATTTTATAATATAACTTAGCACTATTTTAAATAGTGCTAAGCTTACTTTTTTATTAAAACTCGATATATATGTATCACAATACTGTATTAAATATAGATTCAAGTTTTTCCTATTGTTGTATAGGTAATACTTGAATTTATACTTTGATTTAGAAGAAATTAAAAACTAGGAATTAAATAGATGGTTACATTTTCACAAATTCTATTAAAATTACAAGAATTCTGGGCAAAACAAGGATGTAATATTGTACAGCCTTATGATATTCCAGCTGGTGCTGGTACTTTCCACCCCTCAACACTTTTAAGAAGTTTAGATTCAACTCCATGGGCAACAGCATATGTAGCTCCAAGTAGAAGACCAACTGATGGAAGATATGGTGAAAACCCAAATAGATTAGGTGCTTATTACCAATTCCAAACTTTAATCAAACCAAGTCCTGATAATATTCAAGATTTATATTTACAGTCTTTAGAGTATTTAGGATTAGATTTATCTAAACATGATATTAGATTTGTTGAAGATAACTGGGAATCGCCAACTCTTGGAGCTTGGGGACTTGGATGGGAAGTTTGGTTAGATGGTATGGAAGTTACTCAATTTACATACTTCCAACAAGTAGGTGGTTTACCTTGTGATCCAGTTGCTGTTGAAATTACTTATGGAACTGAAAGACTTGCTATGTATTTACAAGGTGTTGATTCTGTATTTGATATTGTATGGAATGAAAATGACTTCGGAACTACTACTTATGCAGATGTTCATAAAGAAGGGGAATACGAATTTTCTAAATACAATTTTGAAGTAGCTAATACTGATATGTTATTTAGACATTTTGATGATGCTTTTAATGAGTGTAAAGCTTGTTTAGAGGCAGGACTTCCTTTACCAGCTTATGATCAATGTATGATTGCTTCTCATGCTTTTAATACTTTAGATGCTAGAAAAGCTATTTCTGTAACTGAAAGACAAAATTATATCTTAAAAGTTAGAGAACTATCTCAAGGTTGTGCTGTTTTATATAAAAAACAAGAAGTTCAAAGATTAAAAAAAGTTGATAGTGAAGCTTCTAGAAAAGCTTTAGTTAACTTAGAAAAAACTAATCCTGAATTATTTGTATAGAGGTTAAAATTGAAAGTTCAAGAAATATATAATGTTTTAAATGAAATATCACCTTTTGAATTACAAGAGAAATGGGATAATGCAGGTTTGCTTGTAGGATCATATGATGATGAAATAGAAAATATTTATATAAGTATTGACTTAGATGAGAAATTAGTAGATGAAGCAGATGAAAATTCACTTATTATTACTCATCACCCTTTAATTTTTTCAGGTTTGAAAAGAGTTAATTATGACTCATATAGTACAAAGTTATTAAAAAAATTAATCAAAAAAGATATTGCTTTAATTTCAATGCATACAAATATTGATAAAACACATTTAAATAAATATGTTTTAACAGAAGTATTAGGATTTGAAGCTACAAATTCTCAAGAGTTTGTTTCATATGCAAATGTGAATATGAGCTTTGAAGATTTAGTAAAAGATATCTCAACAAAGTTAGGTTTAAAAACAACTAAAGCAGTTAAGTGTCATGAACACATAAATAAAATTGCAATGGTTACGGGTGCAGGAATGTCCTTATTGGATTATGTTGATGCTGATTGTTTCTTAACTGGTGATATTAAATATCATGATGCTATGGAAGCAAAAGCTAGGGGTATTTCATTAATTGATATAAGACATTATGAGAGTGAAAGATTCTTCTCTACGCTAGTAGAGGGACTTCTTTCAGAATATTTGAAAAAAAATGAATTAAAAGCTATAATAACAGCTTCGAAAAATCCATTTGAGTTTTTTATAGAAGGAGAAACTATTGAATAAGTATTTACAGGACTTAATTAAGTTATCAAAATTTGATACATCAATTAGCATGTTCGAGCCAAAGATTGAAAATGAAAAAGCAAAATTGGCGACATTTGTTGAAACAGCAGAAGCAATTAAAAAATCAATTAACGATATTTATTTAGAGATTGATGATATTAAATCAAAGAGAACTAAAAATAATATCCACTTAGCAGAATTAAAAACTAAGTTAGATGATATTGCAAGAAAAAATAAAGATGTTCAAACTGAAAAAGAGTTAAAAGCATTACAATTAGAAGAAGAAATTGCAAAAGAACAAATTGCATTTGCTAATGAAGAAATCGTAAGATTAGATAACTTAGCAGAGACAAAAGAAGAGCAATTAAAAGAGTTACAAGCTAACTTAACTGAAGAAGAAGAAGCAATTAAAGATATTCAAGTATCTGTTGATGGAACTATTGAAGAAATTAACAAAGAAAGAAATGTTGTATATCAAGAAAGAAGTGAATTATTAGAGAAATTTGATAATAAAATTTTAACTTTCTATGAAAAAATTAAAAGATGGGCAAAAGATTCTGCTGTTGTTCCTGTAAAAAAACAAGCTTGTTATGGTTGTTATATGAAAATTAATGACAAAACATATGCTGAAGTAATTAAATCTGAAGAGATTATTAATTGTCCACATTGTGGAAGAATCCTTTATAAAGAAGACGAAACTGAAGAGGCTTAATTTTGAGCCTTTTTAGTATATTCTATTACATCCTTGCATCGGTAATCTATATACTAGCAATTCCATATCTGCTGTACAAATCTAGAAGTTTAAAATATAAAGAAGCAATTCCATCAAAATTTTTTGTTAAAAATAATCCTCCATTTAAAAATGAAGGAGTTTGGTTTCATTCTTGTTCTATGGGTGAAACAAAAGCAATAAAACCATTGATTGAACATTATGGACAAAATGCAAATGTTTCTGTTATTACAAATACTGGTTTTGAAGAAGCTAAAAATTATACTTCAAATACTAGATATTTACCTTTTGAAATTTTTTTACCTTTTTGGGTAAATAAACAAAAAGTACTTGTTGTTATGGAAGCTGAGCTTTGGTATATGCTTTTTTTAAGTGCAAAAGCAAAAGGAGCTAAAACTTTTTTAATAAATGCGAGAATATCTGATAGATCATATAAATCTTATAAAAGATTTGCATTTTTCTATAAAAGAGTTTTTAAAAATATTGATAAAGTTTTTGCTCAAAGTGATATTGATAAAAAAAGATTAGAAGAACTTGGTGCAAAGAATGTTCAAGTAATAGGAAATATAAAGTTAGCGCAACTTCCAAAAGTGAATCATAATTTTGATAAGCCAGAAGGTGTTGTAATAACTGCGGGAAGTACCCACAAAAATGAAGAAAAACTTGTTTTAGACTCTTATGATAAAAAACAAGGAAAACTAATAATCGTTCCAAGACATCCTGAGAGGTTTGATGAAGTAGATGAACTTATAAGTTCATATGCTAAAAGTAAAAGCCTTACATACCATAGATACTCAAGACAAGAGGATTTTGACTCAAATATTGTTTTAGTTGATAAAATGGGAATGTTAAATGATATTTTTGCAATATCTGATGTTGTTGTCCTTGGTGGTGCATTTGAAAATATTGGTGGTCATAATCCGATTGAACCAGCTTTTTTCAATTGTAAATTAATTAGTGGTAAAAATATATTTAATCAAAAACCATTGTTTGAATGTGTAAAAGATTATTATATAATTGAAAATAAAGAACTGGATGAGTATTTAAATAATATTCAAAATTTAAAGAAATCAGCACTAAATAAAGCTGGTTCCTTTGAACCTATAATAAAGGAAATAAATGGCTGCATATGATAAAGCATACAAAGTATTAGCAAAACAAGAAAAAATATCAAACTCTAAGGCAAAAGACTTAATCGATAAAGGTTTAGTAAAAGTAGGTGGTAGAAAAGTTACTATAGCTAGAGGTGAAATCAGTACAGATACTGTATTTAGTGTAAAAGAAATAGCTCCAATTAAAGTAATCTTCCAAGATAATGATATTTTAGTTGTTGATAAACCTGCATTTTTAACAGCAGATGAAGTAGCTAGAAAGTATCCAGAAGCAATCTTACTTAATAGACTTGATAAAGAAACATCTGGTGTAATGATGTTTGCTAAAAATGAAGAGTTTAGATCTAAAGCAATTGAAGAATTTGCTTCTAATAAAGTTTACAAAGAGTATGTTGCTATTGTAGATGGAAAAGTTGTAGATGAAATAGTAATTGATAAACCAATCTTAACTACAAAAGATAGAGGTCAAGCTAAATCAAAAGTTGATGCTAAAAAAGGTAAACCTGCAAAATCAACTGTTTATCCTATGTTAGTTGAAGGACATCATTCAAAAATTAAGATTGTAATTGAATCTGGAAGAACTCATCAAATTAGAGTTCATTTAAATTCAGTTGGTTTCCCAATTATTGGTGATGCAATTTATGGTAAAACTGCTACTAATATTAATAGAGTTTTACTTCATTCTAAAATTACTAAAATTCTTGGTTATGAATTCGAAGCAAAAGAGCCTAGAGAATTCAGAGTGTTTGAATTTAATTAAAAATTAAGTTTAATAAAACTCAATAAAATTTACAAAGCCCTATAACAAGGGTTTTTGTAAAAACTCAATTAAAATAATAAAATAAAAGTTTACTTAAAAACTATCACATTTAATCTATATCAAAGCATTTTAAAAGTATAATCCACAAAATTTAAAAATCTTGGAGTAGAGTTTTGTTTGATTCATTAACCGGTTCAATAAGAAATGCAGTAAATAAAATAAGACATAAAGATGATGTTGCATCATTAAAAAAAGCAACAGGAGAACTTAAAAAATCTTTATTAAAAGCTGATGTACACCATAAAACTACAAAAGCATTAGTAACTGCTGTTGAATTAGAGACAAAAAACAATGGAATTGGCCAAGATTCTTTTTTAAACGCTCTTAAAAAAGAATTAACTAATCTTCTTCTAACTGAAGGAAATCAAGGCTTCGTATTTGCAAGCACTCCTCCTACTACGATTTTAATGACAGGACTTCAAGGTTCAGGTAAAACAACTACTACGGGTAAATTAGCAAACTATTTAAAACAAAGAAAGAAAAAAGTTTTAGTTGCAGCTGCGGATTTACAAAGACTTGCAGCAGTTGAGCAGTTAAAACAAATTGCAGCACAAGTTGAAGTTGATATTTATTTTGATGATAATGAAACAAATCCTATCAAAATTGCAAAAGCCGCAAAAGAAAAAGCAAAAGCTGAACACTACGATGTATTATTAATAGATACAGCTGGTCGTTTAGCAATTGATGATGAATTAATGACTCAATTAGAAGATGTTAGAAATGCAGTTAACCCTGATGAAATTTTTTATGTGGCTGATTCATTAACAGGTCATGATGCAACAAAAACTGCAATATCATTTAAAGAGAAAATTGGAATAGATGGTGTTATTCTTTCTAAATTTGATGGTGATACAAAAGGTGGGGTTGCTCTATCATTAGCTAATCAAGTTGGTGTTCCTTTAAGATTTATTGGTATTGGTGAAAAAATGCCAGATCTTGAAGTATTTATTCCTGATAGAATTGTTTCTAGACTTATGGGGCTTGGAGATATTGAAGGTTTAGCTGAAAAAACATCTGCAGTAATTGATGAGAAAAAAGCTAAAGAAGTAACTAAGAAAATCAAAAAAGGTGAATTTAACTTTAATGACTTCTTAGATCAACTTGCAATGATGAGTAAATTAGGTTCAATGAAATCAATCATTGGAATGATTCCAGGTTTATCTGCTATGGCAGGACCATTAAAAGATATGGATTTTGAAAACTCAGATGAAATTAAAAGAATTAAAGCTTTAATTGGTTCAATGACAGTTAAAGAAAGAGAACAACCTTCATTAATAAACCCAAGTAGAAAGAAAAGAATCTCAAAAGGTTCTGGTTTATCAGAAATGCAAGTAAACAAAATATTAAAGCAATTTAAAAATGCTTCAAAAATGGCCAAGAAATTATCATCAAAAGGTGGTATGAAAGGTCTTCAGAATATGATGTCTCAAATGGGACCAGGTGGAATGCCAAATTTACCTAAATAGGTAAAACTTATCAATAGTGTTGAGTTGTAAACTTATCTTTGTATGGAGTTTAGAATTCAATACTATAGTATAAAATTAAAAGGAAAAAAACATGACAGTAATTAGATTAACAAGAATGGGTAGAAACAAGAAACCATTTTACAGAATCGTTGTAACAGACTCAAGAAAAAGAAGAGATTCAGGTTGGATTGAATCAATTGGATACTTCAACCCAGTATCTGAGCCAAAAGTATTAAAAATTGACGAAGAAAGATATAACTACTGGTTAAGCGTTGGTGCTAAACCATCTGAAAAAGTTGCTAAATTAGCTGCTAAATAGTTATAAAGTAATATTATGATTACTACATTTATAGAAAACTATGCACGGCTTATAGTTAGTGTACCAGATGATGTTAGTGTTTCAAGTAAACTAATAGATGACACTTTTGCAGAGATTACAATCATTGCAAATGGTGTTGATATTGGGAAACTAATAGGTAAGAATGGAAATATGATTAACGCTTTAAAAACTATGGCAAATGGTTGTAAAGCTAAAGATGGAATTTCTTATAAAATACAAGTTATAGCGAAATAGGGTTCTATGAATAGTAATAATATATACGTTGCAAAACTTGGGAAAGCAGTTGGATTAAAAGGTCACTTAAAACTTTTTATCGACTCAGACTTTCCTGAGCAATTTAAAAAAGGCGCAAGCTTTACTTCAAATAAAAATATAAATCTTAAAATCAAAGAGTATAATTCAAATAGAGAACTTGTACAATTTGAAGGTTATGAAGATGTTGATATAGCTAAAAAGCTTACAAATCAGCAACTTTTCTCAACTCCAGAACAAACAAGAGAAAATTGTAATTTAGGTGAAAATGAATTTTTCTGGTTTGATTTAATGGACTGTAAAATTGTTGAAAATGATGTAGTCTTAGGTACAGTAAAAGATATTCATAGATATCCTACAAGTGATTATTTAGAAATTGAGACTGATAATGAACTAGTTGAGAAAGAATTACCTAAAACTTTTTTAATCCCTCATCTTTTTGATCAGTATATTCTAGAAGTTGATGTTCAAAATAAAACTATCACAGTTCAAGATTCTTACGTAATCTTGGAAAATTCATAAGAAAACATATTTAATTTATTTGATAAAAAAGAGTGTAAATTAGTAATTACACCTTTTATCAAACTCTTCTTTACTTAGTTCAAGTTCATATGCTTGTTCAAAGTTTTTATTATCCATAATTTTTGTAAATAAGTCTTTTCTTTCATTTGTATCAGTAAATGGACCATAATAGATTTCAATTCTATTTCTATCATCTCTGCATAAAACAATATTTGGATTTACACTAGTGATTTTGTCTAAATAAGACTTGTATAGCTCACCTTTTACTTTAGCTACATTTATCATTAGTAAGAATGGGTTTTCTTCTTCTAGAGCTTTTATTTCACTTTTAACAAGTTCTTTTTTCTCTATTGGCATTTCTTCTGAAGTATTTTGAATATTCTCTTCTTCTTTTTCATCTTCGAGATCTTCTTTAAATTTAATCATTTGTTCTTTTTGCTGTAAGGCTTGTTTTTTTAATCTTTCAAGCTCTTCTTTTTGTTTCTCTAAAAAAGCTTTCTTTTGCTCAAGTTCTTCTTTTTCTTCTGATAGTCTTTTTTCTTCATTTACTAAAGCTTCTTCTTGTTTCTTTTTTTGTTCTTCTAGAAGTTTTTTTTCATTTTCAATCTTTTCACGTTCTTCATTGTTTTGTTGTTCTTTAATATTTTGATTAGTTAATAGTGCAAGTTGTCTATTTAGTTTTTTAGAATTAATATCTTTTAAACTAAATTTATAAGAATCATCTTCTTGAATTATCTCTTTTTTTGTCATTTGTTTTTTAGGTTGGGGCTTTGGCGGATCAAAAGTTCCCATGGCATAAAGAATTATTCCAACTAGTATAATTAGAACTAAAAAAGCAACAACACCAATTAAAATTTTACCTACAAGATTAATTTTCTTTTTCTTTTTAAATTCTTCTTCTGTAGTTTCTTCTTGTGTGTCTTCTTGTTTTTCAGTAGCAGTGTCTTGAGTCTGATTGGAATCTTCTGGACTCTTTTCTTTATTTTCTTCTTTGTTTTCTATGTTTTCATCTGCCATATTTACTCTTTATCTAAATTTTGTCTACGTTCTTTTTGTTTAGCAAGAATTTTTTCTTTATTTTTCTGATAATAATCTTTTCTGTACTCTTTTAATTCTTCTTTTCTCTTTTCTCGATATTCTTTATCATATTCTAATCTTTTTTCTTTATTGTCTTTATAATATTCTTTTTTCTTTTTTTTATATTCATTTATCTTAGCCACAATTAAATCTTTTCTATCATCAACGTGTGCTTTTTGTGCTTTTGCAATTTTTTTGATATTTTCTGCAAAATTGCCATTATTTAACTCTTTTGCATAATCAATAACTTTTTGTTCTTCTTTTTTAGCTTTATTTTTCAGATAATAATCTCTTTTTTTCTTTTTATGAGCTAAAAAATTTTCTTCTCGAAGTTTTTTTAAATCATCTAAATCCATTGAATAATTATACTACCTTATCTTTTTAATCTATTTACAGTATCTAGCATACTATCTGTTGTTGTAATTGCTTTTGAGTTTGCTTCGTAAGCTCTTTGTGCAGTAATTAAATCAACCATTTCATTTACAAGTTTTACGTTTGATAATTCAATCATCCCTTGTCTCATATTACCAAATTGGTTAGTTGTTGGATTACCTGTTAAAACTGCACCTGAGGCTTCACTTTCCATAAATAATGATTCTCCAAGTGGAGTTAATCCTGCTGGATTAATAAAATCAGCAATCTCTATTTGACCTAAATTTACAACATCACCTGTTGCTGGATCAGTTGCAGTTACAATACCATCTTTACCAATTGATAATTTTGTTACATTATCTGGAACTACGATTTGAGGAGAAAGTGGGTAACCATTACCGTTTACAATAGTACCTTCTGTATTTAGTTTAAAAGCACCATTTCTAGTATATGTAGTTTCTCCAGATGGCATAGTTATTTGGAAAAAACCTTTTCCTTCTATTGCCAGATCTAGAGGATTTGAAGTTAATTTTAAATCACCTTCATTAAAATTCTTTTGAATTCCAGAAATTCTTACACCAAGACCAACATCAATTCCTGTTGGATTTGTTGTAGTTTGAGAAGTTTGCCCAGCAGAGTAGTTTAAAGTTTCATACATTAAGTCTTGAAATTCAGCTCTATCTTGTTTGAATCCGGTCGTGTTTACATTTGCAATATTATTTGACGTTACATCAATTTGGTGTTGCATTGAGTTCATTCCCGTTGCTGCTGTATAAAGTCCTCTAATCATTGGGTCTTCCTTTTTTAGAATATTAGATATATAATTATTATATTTTAAGAACAATTAAAGTTAGATAAATCTACGGGATTATTTTATTAAGTATATATTTAAAACAAATTATATATAATGTTAAATAATTGAAAATAATGTTAATAAAAGGGTATTAGAATGAAAATACTAATAGTTGATGACAGCTCAACAATGAGAAGAATTATTGGAAACGTAGTTATGCAATTAGGTTTCGCAAAAGATGATTTTGATGAAGCAGAAGATGGAGTTAAAGCATGGAAGCTTTTAAACGAATCTCAATATGATGTAATTTTAACAGACTGGAATATGCCAAATATGAATGGTCTTGATTTAGTTAAAAAAACTAGAGCAGAGGGAGCACATCAAAAAACTCCTATTATTATGATTACAACAGAGGGTGGTAAAGGTGAAGTTATTACTGCTCTTAAAGCTGGAGTAAATAACTATATTGTTAAGCCTTTTAATGCAGAAATTTTAAAAGAAAAGCTTGATGGGGTATTAAAAAAATAATCATATAAGGCGTTGTTATGAGTATGAGTCAAGAAGAAATTGAAGCTTTAATGAATGGTTTGGATATTGCAGATGATGAACCAGCAGCAGAAGAAGTTTCAGAAGATACAACTGTTAATACTGATGAAATAGAAGAACTTATTTCTCAAACAGCAGAAGAATCTAATACAGAAGCTATAAGTGAAGCAGAAAATATTTTAGATGAAATTACTTCATCTGATGTTGTTTCTGAACCAGAAAGTATTGAAGAAGTTTCTTTAGAAGAAAATTCTTCTGCTATTGTAAATACAGATGAAATTGATGACCTTCTTAGAGATTTAGAAGAGAATAATGCTTCTGAATCAGATAGTAATGAAGTTGAAGATACAGACTCAAATGATTTTGATGATGTTTTAGCCAATATTGATGGAGTAGTAGACTCTGAACCTGAAGAAGTTGTATCTGCTAAACCAGAAGTTATTGAACCAGTAGTAGATGTAGCTAATATTGAAGAAAAATCTTCAAATGTTAATACGGATGATATTGTGAGAGATTGGACAGATTCTAAAATAAGTGAAGGGGTAATTCCTTTACCTGCGGACAAAGATACAAAAGTTGTTAATCAATTAAGTCAAGTTGCTAATGATTCTGAAGAAAAAGTTGGACAGATTTTTGATGTTTTAAGTTTAGGGTTAGATAATAATAATGAACTTAGAACAAAAATTAGTAATATTGAATCATTTATTGAAAGTGAATCAAAGCTTCTTAATTCATTAAACTCTAAATTTCCAAATATTTCAGTTTTTAATGAACATATTGCCAAAATGGATGAAGTTAATACAAACTTAACAAATATAAAAAATCTTATGAATGAAGAAGATATGAAAATATTTGAAGCTATGGAATTAATGCAATTCAATGATATAAACAGACAAAAAATCGAAAGAGTTATGTCTGTGATTAGAAAACTATCAACATATTTAAACAATTTATTTGAAGATGATGGCTCAACTTCTGAAGTTGCTGTTGCAAGGCATATTCATGGGGATTCAACTAGTGATTTAGTTGGGGATGATTTAGATAAATTAATTGCAGAATTTGAAAACTAAAAGGTAGATTTATGAATCAAGGAACATATCCATTAGCTGCATCTATGATTAACCAAATCAATAGATTAGATCAAATAAGTAATAATTTAGCCAATGTTAATACAAATGGTTTTAAACAAGAAGGTTTGACAGAAACTACGTTTAATTATTATTTAGAACGTGCACAGCAAGAAGGATTTACTCCTAATAAAATAAATACTATTACTAATAACATTCCTAAAATAGATGCAAAATATATATCTGGTGAAACTGGTCCTATTGCAACAACTGGGAATACTTTAGATTTTGCATTAAAACAAGCAGACACATTCTTTAAGGTACAAAATCAAAGTGGTGATATTGTTTACAGTAGAGATGGTGCTTTTAAAATAATGGATAATTTTTTAGTTGATTCTAACGGAAACAATGTTTTAAATGCTGATAATGAACCAATTGTTACAGAAGATGGGAATTTTATTTCTCAAATTGGTGTAGTTCAAACACCATATACTAATCTTGAAAAAATTGGTAATAATAATTATAAACTAAAAAATGAAAACGAAATCGCTATTTTAGAAAATAATGATGGATTATTAATTCAAGGTGCTATTGAAAAATCAAATGTTAATTCTGTTACTGCAATGGTTGAGTTAATTGATGCTCATAGAAGATTTGAACAATCACAAAAGGCTGTAACAAGTATTGATGAAATTAATCAAAAAGTTATAGATAAAATAGGGAATAATACAAGATAATGGAAGCAAGTAACGTAACTAACGCACTTTTTAATCAATTAAATTTTAGAGGTGAACGGCAAAAAATAATATCAAGTAATATTGCTAATATTAATACTCCTAATTATAAAACTAAAGAGTTGGTTTTTGAAAATGAATTAGATAAAGTTCAAGCTCCAATGTTAAAACTAGCTCAAACTAATGGTGCACATTTACCAACAATTTCTAATATGAATCACTCAGCTAATCCGAGAGTATTAGAAGTAAAAGGATTAGAGGAACAAAATGACGGTAATAATGTAAATCTTGATACTCAAATGGGTGAAATGTCAAAAAATAAAGTAATTTTTGATGCAATACAATCATCTATTAGAAAAGATTCAAGACTTATGAGGTCAGTTGTTGAATCATCTGCTAAAAATTAATTAGGATAAATGAATAGATGGATCAACTTTTAAAATTTGTAAATAATTTAAATGCCGCTCAAAGAGCTGTAATTATTGGAGGATTTTCTTTATTATTTGTGCTATTAATTGGATTATTAGTTTATTCAAATATTAAAGCTCAAGATAAAAAATTAAATTATACAATTGCATCTAATCTTACTAAATCTCAAGTAATGCTAGCAAGTGATGAGCTTGAAGCTTCGGGTGTTCCTTTTTCAGTAATTGGTACGGGTAATAATCTTACATTAAAAACATCAAAAGATTTTATTAATGTTGCTAAAATCAAATTAGTAACAAGTGAAGCCTCAACTAGTAAACATGTTGGATGGGAAATTTTTGAAAAATCTTCTTTGGGTACTACAAATTTTGAAAATAAAGTTAAGTACTTAAGAGCATTAGAAGGTGAATTATCAAGATCGTTAGAATCTTTATCTGGTGTTTTAAGAGCAAGTGTAAAAATTGCTATCCCAAAAGATACAATATTTACTGAGAGAAAAACAGATCCAACTGCCTCTGCTATGTTATCTCTAAAAGCAGGTATCTTTTTAACTCAAAAACAAATTGATGGAATAAAAAACTTTATTGCATCTGCTGTATCAAATTTAAAGCATGAAAATATACAGCTTATTGATCAAGATGGTACTTTATTAAAAAAGTCTATTGATGAAATGGATAATCAAAGATCTTTAACTCAAAACAAATATAAAGGTAAACTTGAAAAAGATTATGAAAGAAAGATAATTAGTTTACTTGAACCTTTTGTGGGTATTGGTAGAGTTGTAGCAAAAGTATCTGTTTCATTAGATTTTATTAAGAAAAATATTGAAGAAGAAATATATGATCCTGAAGGAACAATAAGAGCACAGCAAGTTATTGAAAATAATGCCTCTTCTCAAGGAACTGGTGGAAATAATGGTGGTGTTGCAGGAGTTGATAATAATATTCAAGCTCCAGGTAATGCAGGTGGTGCTGGTAATTCAAACTCAAATAGTGAAGGTTCAAATACTGTAACTAATTATGAAATTTCTAAGAAAATTATTAAACAAAAAGATAATAATTACTCTAGAATAAAAAGAGTTACAGCCGCAGTTACTTTCGACTCATCAATATTAAAAGACGTTGAAAATAAAGAAGAATTTTTAAAATCCTTAGAGTCAATTGTTCAAGATACTGTTGGTTATGATAAACTAAGAGGAGATAAAATTACAGTTAGGGACTTTAAGTTCTTAGGTGTTAAGCCTTTAGGTGATGCAAAACAAAAGCTTGATGAAAATGGTAATGTAATTGTTGAAGGATCTGATTCCCCAGTTGATACTGTAAGTATGGTAAAATCAGTATTAAAAGAATTTAGTGAATATTTTCAATATTTAATAGCAGCAGTTTTATTATTTGTGTTTTATAAGAAATTTATTGTAAATCATGAAGTTGTTGTTCTTGGAGATAAAGCAAAGAAAAAAGCTGAAGATGATGCCGAAGGTTTAGTTGAAGATATGCTTCATGATTATGAAAATGAATTTGATATGCAAACTGCCCAAGGTAGATTAAAATCTAAAGTAAAAAGTCAAATAGTAAATAATTTAGATGGTTTAGATGAAGAGTCTGCTGCTAAATATGAGGTATTTATTGAAGAGTTAGATAAAGAAATAAACAATAACCCAGAAGAAGTAGCAAGAATGATTGAAATGCTTTTATCTGAGGGTAATAACAATTTTAAGTAGGATAAGTAATGGCTGATGATAATTTACATGAATTATTAAAAGGAATGTCAATGATGGACAAGGTCGCAAGATTTTTTGTTCTAATTGGAGAAGATTCTACTGTTAAAATTTTTCAACATTTACCTAAAGAAATGGTAGAAGAAATATCAACGGCAATTACGCAAATTTCTTCTATTAACAAAGATGTATCCCTTGCTGTTCTTGAAGAGTTTCATTTATATACTAGGTCAAAAAGTTTTATTAGTTCAGGTGGTTATGATTTTGCAAGAGATATTTTATATAAATCACTTGGTAAAGGTGAAGCAGATGAAGTATTAGCAAAACTATCAAGAATGAAACTAGCATCTCAATCATTTTCTTATTTAGATGCAATTAATCCAAAGCAGTTATCTGACTTTATTAAAGATGAGTCTCCTCATACAATTGCAGTTATATTATCTCATATGGAATCTACTAAATCTGCAGAAGTTTTAATGCAGTTAGAAGAAGAAATTAGAGTTAAAGTAACCATGCAAATGGCAACTATTAAAGATGTTTCACCTGATGTGGTTAGAACTATTTCTGAAGTATTAGAGAAAAAACTAGAATCTTTACTTTCATCTATTGTTGATGTTGGTGGTGTAAAAGTTGTAGCTGATATGTTAAATAGATTAGGTCCAAAATCTCAAGATATTTTAAAAAACATCAATGGTATTGATACTTCACTTGCTACAAAGATTAAAGAAAATATGTTCGTATTTGAAGATTTATTAAATTTAGATACTGAATATGTAATGAAAATATTACAAAATGTTGATACCGGTGATGTTGCAGTTGCTATGAAAAATGCACCTGAAGAAGATATGGAAAAAATCACTAGTGCAATGTCTCAAAGAGCAAGAGATAGATTTAAAGAAGAGTTTGAAATGCTTAATAAAGTTAAAATCAAAGATATTGAAACAGCACAAAGAAAAATGCTTGATGTAGCACAGAAAATGATTGAAGATGGTATTATTGATAGAGAAATGGAAGATTAATGGCTAGTAATAATGTATACTCAAATGCTAAAATACAAGATAATAATGATGAAGTTCAAAATTATCAATTAGGGACATTTATTAACAATAAAGCTCCTGAAGCTGAAACTGCACAAAATAATATGGTTTTAGATGATAGAGAAATAAATGGTAAAACTGATCCTTTAATTAGCGAAGTTAGAAATATTACAGCTCAACTTGCACAAATGCAACATCAAATTGCTAGTATTGAAACTGGTGGTGGAAATGCTAGAGATATTGATGCACAAGTAGTTCAAGCAATAAAAGATTTAAAACATTATGCTGCTTTTTTTGAACAAGCAACATTTCAGATGGAATCTAAACTTTTAAGAACTTCAGTATCAATTGCACAAAAAATAATTAATATTGAAGTTGGAGAAAATTCTTCAAAAATCGCAAAGCAAACAATATCTCATATTTTAGATAAAATAAAAACTGCTTCAAAAATACAAATACATTTAAACCCTAAAGATTATCAAATCTTAAAAAATGACCTTAATTTAGAGCCATTTATTGAGTTACGGGAAGATGCTAATGTTGCTGCTGGTGGAGTAGTAATTGCAAGTGATCTTGGTAACTTTGATGGTAATATTGAAGCAAAAGTTGCCTCTATGTTAGAAACTCTAGATACTGTAATTTAAATTCTTTTTAAAAAAATAATCACTTAAACTAAATGCCATAACTTTATGATATAATATTCTCAATATTGAATATTTTTTATAAAGTGTGAATAATGGAAATTAGTGAAAGAGATTATGACTTATTAGTTGATACAGAAATTACTGTAGATGTTATGCTTGGTAATTCAGATATAACAATAGCGGAATTCTTAAAATTAAATGATGGTGATATTGTCTCTTTAAATAAAATTGCTGGTTCTGGTGGTGAAATATATGTTAACCAAAGAATTGTAGGAACTGGTGATATCATTGTAATTGACGACAAGCTTGCAGTTAGAGTTCAAGATGCTATGGATTCTGATAATGTTGTTCAATACTTTTTCGATGAAAACCTGATATAAGGATTTAAAATGGCAACAAATACAGTAGATGTAAACTCAAGAGTAGGGGCTGATGGAAATTCATATACAACTTCTATTAGTAATGATCAATTAACAAATGATGATTTTTTAAAATTAATGATCCAAGAATTAAAACTACAAGATCCAACAAAACCTATGGATTCAAAACAAATGCTTCAAACACAAATGCAAATGTCTTCTATTGAAACAAATCAACAAACAATTGCCGCAATGAAAGCATTACAAGTATCTTTCCAACAAACTTCTATGTCAAACGCAGCTAATGTAATTGGCCGAAATGTTGAAGATGGAAATGTCGGTGAAAATGGTGTTAATAAAGCATATACTGTAAGATCAGTTGAAAATGTAGATGGTCAAGTTCAAGTAAGAGCACAACAAATTTTATATATAGAAAGTAAAGTTAAATTAAATGATGGAGATGATGAAACAAATGATCCAATTATTAATTATGACGTTGCTGGAAATATTTTAGATGATAAGGGTGAAAAAACTGGAGAGAAAATTGCATTAGACAATCCAGGTCAACCTTTAATTAAAGATGGAAAACTAGTTGTATTAGATAAAGATAATGAAGAGATTACAGACCATAAATATGAACTAGCTGGTCTTTCTGGACCTGTTTATTCTGATAAACTTACAAATATCCCATTTGAACAATTAACAAAAATATTCTAGGACTAAATTATGATTGGTGGACTTTGGAATGGACTTACTGGTTTATCTGCTCATGAAAGAGCTATTAATGTTGAAGCAAATAATGTTACAAATGTAAATACAATTGGACATAAAGCTGACACTGTTACTTTTGAAGATTTAATGTATCAAACTAATGGTATTGGTAACGGTTCTGCAATTCAATCAATTCACAAAAACTTTGCTCAAGGTGATTTAAAAGCTACTAATAATGATTATGATGTAGCTATTGATGGAAAAGGTTATTTCATCGTAAATGAAAGAGGAACTAATGATAGGTTTTACACAAGAGCTGGAAACTTTCAAATGGGTTCTGATGGATTATTGCAAACACCAGATGGCTTAAAAGTTTTAGGTCTTATTCCTCAACCATCTCAAGTTGTTTCAACTGATCCTACTCAAACTGAATTTGCAAATGAATATAATAAATTTGCTGCAACAGTTTCTATTAATAATGAAAATACTTCTCAAACAATTAACACTAGAACTACTGATTATGTAAAAAGTGCTAAAGATGGAGGTATTAGTGGTGATGGGTATAAAACAGCTGGTGCAAAAGTTGCTGATATTGAAGCCTTAAAAACTAATTATAGAGAAAAACTTGATTTATATAGAACTACATCTCAAGATCCAGCAGTTGCTTCAACTACTCAAATTACTACATTAGATTTTAATAGCTATTTAGGTGAGTTAAATGATAGTAATGACGTAATAAGTGTAACTATAAATAACAGAAGTATAACACAAAAGTTTGAAGGTTCAAGAGAAGAAACTCTAAAAAAGTTTGCTGATAAAATCTCAAATGAACAAGGAATTAAAGGTACTGTAGATGCAACAGCTGGTGTTGTTACTATTGAAGGTTTAATTCCTGGAAAAGAGTATTTAATTGTAGACTCAACAGTAAATGATAAAGCTGCTTTTGTTACTAATACTCAAAATGCTAGCGTTGGATCTGGAATTGGAATGGTAAATAGTGCAAGAGAAGCGCTGAAAAAAGCTGTTGAATTAGCTGATGGAAAATTTATGGATATTACTAGTACTGTTTCCTTAACTGGACAAGAAGGGCTTCAAGTAAGTGAAATACAATTAAAACTTGGAAATTTAAACTTGTCAGAAAATACTTTTGGTGAAATTATATTTGAAGATGATTTAATTTATTTAAAAGACAATGACAATAAATTTGTTGTTGGAAAACTTCAAACAGCTTTTTTTACAAATGATCCAGGCTTAGATCCTCAAGGCAATAACTTATACAAAAAAACAGATCTTTCAGGTGAAGCTAAATATGCAGGTGAGTTAAATACTATTTCAAGTAAAACATTAGAATTAAGTAATGCAAGTACAGGTGATACTTTAACTTCTCTATTGGTTTACCAAAAAGCTTTTGAAGCAAATTCTAAATCAATTACAACTTCAGATGAGTTATTAAAAACAGCTATTAATTTAAGAAAATAATAGCTGTAATGTTTTCATATTAGTACTTATAAATAAAGTATTAATATGTGAACATTATGTTCACTATTTTATTCAATAAAGGATAAATCATGATTGGAGCACTTTGGACAGGAATCTCAGGATTATCGTCACAACAACAAGCTTTAGATAATGAATCTAATAACATCGCAAATGTTAATACAATTGGATTTAAGGCATCAAGAATCTCTTTTGCAGATCAAATGTATCAAGATAGAATCGGTAAAGGTTCTAAAATTTTAGATGCTGAAAAATTATATGTGCAAGGAAATCTTAAACTTACAGGTGTATCATATGATATGGCTTTAAGTGGAGAAGGATTCTTTACGGTCGCAAATAATAGAACAAGTGGTACTTCAGAAAACTTATATACTAGAGCAGGTAACTTTAGAATGGGTGATAATGGTACCTTGCAAGATGCAGCAGGAAATGAGGTTCAAGGGTGGATGATGTCATCTATTGACCAAAAGAATGATGTATCTAGTACTAATCCAAATGTAAAAGTGTTTACAAATGATTATAATAAATTACTTTCTTCAAAAGTAGTGAAACATGCAACATATGTAGAAACAATTACAGCCAAAGCTACAGACTATTCTAAAACTGCTAAATCTGATTCAACAACAGTATTTAGTGGAGCAGGTGCAAAAACTAAATCTGCAAAAATTGCTGATGTTGAAGAAGCAATTAAAGATTATGGAATGTGGTTACAAAGATTAAAGGAAACTCCAGATGGGTCTTCTGCAACTTCAACTGCACAATCATCTGAAATTAACTTTAAGTCAGGTTCTGATGGTCTAATTAAAAAAGAGGGTGACCAAATTTATGTATACATAAATGGTAATAAAGTCTCTCAAAATTATGTAGCTGTAACTACTACTGAGACTAACTTAGCAACTGGACTTGATTTAAATGGTGATGGTACTGCAAATGGACCTGACGATAATAATATTCAAGCTAGTAGAATTGCAACATATAAAGCTTTAGCAGATAAAATTTCAGAGATTCCAGGTATGGTTGCTTATATGGCAAGTGAATCTGGTGGATTAAATGATGTTGTTGAGCTTGATGATACATTTGCTGCATCTACAGCTACAGCTGATATGCTAAAAGGTATTATTCAAATTAAATCATTAATCCCTGGAAAAGAGTTTACTATTTCTGAAGTGGCAGAAGCTTCAAGTGGTACTGTAATTCAAGGAAACTTCCAAACTAGTGTAACTGCAAGTGCAGGTGCTGGTACAGGAGCTTTAGAATCAGCAAAAGAAGCTTTATCTAAATTAATTACTGGTAAACAACAAGATGTATATAACGCTACTGATTTAAAAATCACGGGAACAGCTGCTAATAATGATTATACTTATGGTATAACAATTTTTGATAAAGAAACGGGGCTAAATATCCCAGTTCCAAATAATGGTGCAACTCCTCCTGTAGCTACAACAATATCTTTAGCTGATGTTGCTGATGTTGATGATTTTGTTGCAAAATTTAAAACAGCTGGTGATGCTTCAACTCCAAAATTAACTGATTATGTGGAAGCTGTAAATATTAATGGTAATTTAGTACTTAGAACACTTGATACAAACTTTGATGTTGAATTTAGTGGAAGCTTAAAACATGATGGTGCAAACTCTGGTACATTTGCTCCAATTGATAAAAATAATAACTTATCAGGAAGATCAGGTGCGGGAGCTGAGTTCTTAGAAATTGTAAATAAAGTTGATCAAACTGCATCAAAAGGTTCATTACAATTAAGACTTGATACTTTAGGTATCTCTGATTCTGCATTTGGTGAGTTTTCAGTTGATAGTACGGGTTTAATTACTATGAAACAAGATGGTGCTGAATTTGCAATTGGTCAAGTTGCAATTGCATTATTTAATAATAATAGAGGATTAGAGCCAACTGGTGATAACTTATTATCTAAGACAAATGAATCTGGTGAACCAATTTATAATCTTAATAATGATAAAACTGCAAAAGTTGAATCTAAAACTTTAGAATTAAGTACAGCTGATTTATCTGAAAGTTTAGTTAACTTAATGGTATTCCAAAGAGCATTTGAAGCTAATGCTAAATCGATTACTACATCAGATCAATTATTAAATACTTTAATTAATTTAAAAAGATAAATTTTTAAGTGAGATAAGAAATACTCTTATCTCACTTTTTATATGGGATAATTTTGGAAAATTTTTTATTAATCGTAATCATTGGTGTTTTACTGCTATATTTCTTTTCAAGTTCTAATGTTTATAAATCTTTATATAAAAAGATAAATGAAGAAAAAAACTTATTAGAAGATGAAGTTTCACAGCTTCAAACATTAATTGATAGATATGAAAAACAAGTTAAAATAAGTTCAAATACATTAAAAGGTAATCAAGATAACTTGCAGGTTGCAAGGGATGATTTACAAGAATTACGCCTTGAAAATATGAATTTAAAACATAAACTTGATGAATTAGAAAAAAGAAATGAAGAGTTGTATGCTCAAGTAAATACAATGGTTTAGGATAAAAGTTGAAGAGTAATTTTGTATATAAAATATTATTGAGCTCAGTGTTATTATGTAATACTTTATATGCTAAAAAAGAATTAATTGAATCTCAACCAGAAATTTTATTTCAATATGACAAGTTAAAAAAAACACAAGAAAATTTAGCTTTGCAAGTTGATTTTAATAAAGCTGTATTTTTATTAAATAAAGAAGAATATAAAGAGTCTATTGAAATATTTAAAAGAACATCCAAAATATTAGAAATACCGTCTTTTTTAAATATTGGAATTGCTTTTTATAAATTAAACTCAATTGATAATGCAATTATATATTTAAATAAAGTCTATGAAAATAAGACAAATATAAGTGATAATACATTTTCTTACATGTCAGCATGTTATTATTTATATCAAATAAGTGAAGATAATAAATACCTAGATACTATTGTTAAAGTATCACGAAAATTCAAAAAACTTTCAGAACACTCTCGAAGAATGCTTGCTGATACATATATTCTTTTAAAAGATTATAGAAGAGCTTTAAAGGTTTTAAATTCAATGAGTTATGCAATGGATTTGAAAAAAGCATTGATTCATTTAAAACTAAAAGATTATGATCAAGCATATATGTTTTTAACTAAAGCAAAAGAAAATACAGTAAATCCAAAACGATTAAATAAAATCTTATGGTTTATGGTTTTTGTGGATTTAAAGTCAAATAAAATAGAAAGATTAAAAGATAATATAGATTTAATTAAACAGAGAAAATCAATTTTTAAAGCTAATTTAGAACTACCTTTAGAAATTTATTTTAATCAGAATAAACACACAGCAAAACAATATTTAGATTTAGTGTTAAATTTTGATAAAGACAGAAAAATAGATTTTGTTTTCTATTTTGCACCTTTTATTTTTTCCGACTCACAAGAAGTTATATATGATAGTGCAAAAGGTTTTATCTTCCAAAGTAAAGATAATATTGCAAAACTGGAAGAAATGGTTAATTATAATGCGAATTTTTTAAATGTAGTAAAAAAAGATCCAATTTTAAGAGTTGTGGAGTTAAAAAAGCTTTTAAAAACTGATACTAGCTCTTATGTATATTACAATTTAGCCTTATCTTATGCTCAAATTAATGATTTTCATAATGCTTATAAGTATTTTGAAAAAGCATATAAGTTAAACCCTGGAAATAAACTATATGCCTCTATGACTTTAATTTCTGCACAAAGAGTAGGTATCAAAGTAAAAGACCAAGAGTATATATCTGCAATTATTAAAAGTAAAGATGGAATGTTTAATTACTTTGGTAAAGAGCTATATAAGATGTTTATTAATCCAACATTAGCAGAGAAACTTGATCCAATTTCTTACCAGAATACAATTTTTTATAAAGCATTAGATTATTTAAAACTAAAAGATGCAAAGAAAAGTATTAAAGATCACTCTTTACTTGATGAGCATTTTAAAGATCCTTTTACATATCTTTTAAGACTAGTTCAAAGAAAAAAAGGAGAAGGAAACTTCGCCTACTATGCTAGATTACAAGATAATGTTCCTTTATCTTTAAATAACAACTTTTTAGAAGGTCCTTTAATTATTACTCAATATTATGTTGATATTCTTAAGTCCTTAGGTTTATTTAAAAAAGCAGATTTACAAATTGCTGGTAAAAAATCTCCTTCTTATTTAAGAACTAAAGCATTAAAAGATCTTCATTTTGGTGCTTCAGATGAAACAATTAAAACTATTGAATATTTACAAAGTGAATATGGTTTGGAAGATAAATATACTATGTATTTAATGGTAGCTGCACTATTAGAATCTGGTAGATATAATGATGCTTCTATTCAAATCTCATTAATAAAAGCAATATTAAATGATAAAGGTGCAGACTTCCTTACTGCTGTACAATTAATACAAGAATTAAAGCTTTCAAGTGCTAAACAATACTTAAAACAATCTTATCATGATTCCTTAATTGACTTTAAACTGGTTGGTTTTGAAGAGTATTTAGAATCTCTTTAATCTAATTTTTATAAAAACTTAAATAATTTATTTTTTTTTGGCTATAATATCTAAAAATAGTAACTTTTTAAAAGGAGAATATTATGGAACTTGGTAGAATTGCTGAAATTGATAACGCAAAAGTAAACAATGTTGAAAAAATACAAAAAGTAAACAAAACTGATGAAAATAATAAAATTGTTCCCGATGAACAGTACAAAAAAGCACTTGGTTCTGAAGCTATTATTGATAAAAATGAAGTAATCTTGGATAATGTAAGATTTGGTTACAATAAAAGTTCAAGAGACTTTTTTGTAAAAGTTACAAGAGGTGAGGCTGAATATAAGTATCCTACAGAGGATATGATGAAGGTAAAAGCTTATATTTTACAAGAATTAGAAACTTCACAAAATAAAAATTAAGGTTATTCTCATTGGCATCAGATTTATCAAATATATTTAAAGATGAACTATCTAATACATTAGAACAGTTATTATCAAAAAGCTCATCAGTTGAAACTGTAAATGAATTGAATATTGACAATTTTGAATCTTCTCAATTAATAGAAGGAATTGTAAAGTTTGATTTTAAAGATATTTCATCAACTTGGTCTTTTTTTATTCCTACAATCAGTGCAACTAAATTTGAATATTTAATGCTAGGTGGTATGGGAGATTTAAAAGAACACATTGATGATGAAATTACTGATGCAGTTAATGAAATAATTTCAAATATCTGTGGTAGCTTTGCAACTTCGGTAAATGCTCAAGGTTTTCCAGATATTGAATCTATTAAATCAGAAGTAGTTAGTTCTAGTATTGTTACTGATGATGTGTTAAATTCAAAAAATAACATGTATGAATTTATTGTTTCTTTAGATGATGAAAAATTGCCGGTAATAGCAAGTTTTGATGAAATAATATTACCTTTTTTTAGTTCAATAACTGGTGCTAAAAGTGATGATGCTCCAGTGGCACAATCTGCTCCTGAAGTTGCTGCTCCAGTTAGTGCACCTCTTTCTAGTACAAATATTAATACACCAAAAAATTTAGATTTACTTTATAACATAAAATTGAAACTTAGTGTTAGGCTTGGTCGAAAAGTTGTTTTATTAAAAGATATTCTAAGATGGGATGTTGGTGAAATTATTGAATTAGAACAAATGGTTAATGAACCTTTAGAAATTTTGGTTAATGGAATTAAAATTGGTGAAGGTGAAGCTGTTATTGTTGAAGGTAAATTTGGTTTAAAAATAAAAAAAATTGGAAATGAAGACTTAAAATTAAGTCAAATAGGATTGTAGTTTATGGATAAGAGTACCGTAGCTGGGTTTGGTGGTGGATTTGGACTTGTTGCACTTGCAATTATTCTAGGGGGAGTAGGGTTTGGACCTTATATTGATATTCCTTCTGTTGTGATTGTATTTGGTGGTACTATTGCAGTAACTGCTGGTCAATTTGAACCAGCAGAACTTAAAAGAGTTGGAGCTTCTGCTAAAGTTGCTTTAAATGAAACAAAAGTCGAACCACTTCCTGAACTAGTCGAAAAAATCACTTTTTATGCCACTGAAATTAAAAAACATGGTGTAATGCAAATTGAACAAAAAGTTTTAGAAGAAACAAATCCTTTTTTTAAAGAAGCTTTCCAGTTATTAGTTGATGGTACTAAGCCTGAAGTTTTAGAACCTTTACTTGAAACAAAACTAGAGCATATGAGTAAAAGACATGGTTCTATGATTGCTTTATGGGGAAATATTGGTGGAACAGCAGGTGCAATGGGTATGATTGGTACACTAGTTGGACTTGTTGCTATGCTTGCAAACTTATCAGATCCAGCTGCCGTTGGTCCTGCAATGGCCGTTGCCTTACTTACAACTATGTATGGTGCTGTTGTAGGAACACTTATTGCAGGTATTTTTGAAAATAAATTAGCACAAAAACATGCTGCAGAAGCTACTGTATGTGAAATTATTATTCAAGGTGCATCAATGATAGCAGCTGAAGAATCAATTGGTAATATCAAAATGCAACTAAACTCTGTTTTAGTTGATGTAGAAGAATAAAAGTAAAAAACTATGGCTAAAAACAAGTGTCCAGAATGTCCTAAATGTTTACCAGGTTGGCTTGTTCAATTTGGTGACTTAATGTCATTATTATTAACATTCTTTATTTTACTTCTGTCTATGGCAGTTATGGATAAAAAGAAAGTAGAAGAATATTTTGATATTATGAAAAAAGCTATGGGTTTCATTGATACTACAACTGATGTTGAAACACAATCTGAAAAAAACTCAACTCAAGATAGTAGTTCTGATTCTGATGAAAGTGATGGTTCAAGTGAAAGTGCTTCTGATGAAGCAGCTGAAGAAATGTCGCAAATTGTTAATGATTTAAATTCTAGTAGTACTAATGAAAGTGAAGAAATTAGTATTGAAAAAGGTAAGAATGAATTTACTCTAGATATCCCTTCAACAATTATGTTTGATGATGGAGAATATAATATTTCAGATCCCGCTGCAAAAAGGTTTATATCTAAAATTGCAAGAGTAATTAGAACAATGCCTCAAACTTTTAGTATAGAGATAGTTGGGCATACAGATACAAATAGAATTAAAAATAGTACAATACCAAGAGATGCATGGGATATATCTGCTTTAAGATCTATTTCTGTAGTAAAAGAATTAATAAAAAATAGAATTGATCCAGCAGTTTTAAAAGTTGCAGCATATGGATCATATCATCCAAAAAGTGAAGTTGCTTCTGATAACAGAAGAGTTGAAATGAGATTCTTTGCTGAAGATAATCAGCAAGATATTTTAGATGAAGAAAGTTTCTTCGATAGGTTGGAATAATGGAATTAAATAGTACAAATTTAGTAAATGTTTCAAGTCTTCAAAATAATAAAAATTTTGAAAATATTAAAACTGATAATTTAGAAGATAAGCAATTAAAAAAAGTTGCAAATGATTTTGAATCATTTTTTTTAAATCAAATTATGGATGTATCATTAAAGTCAACTAAGGTTGCAGGTGAAGGTGCAGGTTCTGATATTATTAAAGGCATGTATACTCAAACTATTGCTGAAAATTCATCTGGTACTTTTGGTATTAGTAATATGATTTATGAGTTTTTAATAGAGAATAAAAAATAAAAGGATACTTTATGGTTGATGAAATTATTGATAATATGTCTAGTCTTGTAAAACAATTGCAAGATTCTATTACACAAGATATTGAAGATATAAAACAAGCAAAACATGAAGAACTTTTACATAGAAATGATGAAAAACATTCAATGATAAGTGAAATTGCTAATCTAAAAGCTAAGTTAAATGAAGAATTAATAAATCAAATGCAAAATGGTGCAGATGTTAATATTTATAGAGAAAAAGTTGATTATTTAGAAGTGCAATTAAAAGAATTATATGAATTAAATAAAAGATTGGCTTCAATTGTTTTACCTGTTCAGCAAATGTATAAAGATTTAGTAGATGAGATTACTGCAAGTAATGGGGGACAAATCTTTGATATTAAAGCTTAGTCTTTTATTCTTTTTAATTGTAAATGCTCAAGCTGTGACTGTATTAATCTCAAAAGAAGCTATAAACTATGAAGAAAAATTAACAGTTAAAAAATTAAGAATAATTAATGTTCCAAATATAAAAAAAGCTTGTCAGCCTTTAAGTTTTAATCAAATTAAAACTAACGAATACATTACTACTCACTATATAAATAAAAATTCAATTATTTGTAAAAAAGATGTAAAGGTTTATCAAGATAATTCTATAATTTTTAATTTTGGGAATTTTCAAATTGAAAAAAAAGGTAAAATAATTTTTGAAAATGCGCAATTCATAAGAATTAAAAAAGAAGATGGAACAATTGAGAAAATATATAAAGACGGAAGATTAAAATGAATATGCTCTCTTTTTTAGGAGAAACACCTACTGTTGCATTGCGACTTGCTCAAGAAAAATGTGGTGAAGATGCAATTGTAATATCAACAAAAAAAATTTCAAATGCAGATAGCAATGGAAAAAACATGTATGAAGTTGTTGTTGCAATTGAAGATGAAAATGATAAAAAAAATCTTACATATACTAAACAAGCAATAACAAAAGCAACACCTACAACAAAACCAATGCAAACACAAGTATATGATTTTAAAGAAGAAATACTACGTATGCATGGAGTTTTAGAACAAGTTCAAAAATCTATTTGGGATCCTAAAAGTCAGCTATATGATTTAACAATACCCCCTGAATTTGTCGATATGTATACTTTGTTTGAAGAGAATGAATTTGATCAAGAAATGACATATACAATAATGAAAAAAACTATAAAACAGTTACCTGTTTCATTAAAAGCAAATCCAAAAAAAGTAAATGATTTCTTTAAATTAGTTCTTAGAAGAATTATTCCTATTAAATATGAAATACCTTTACGAAAGCATCAAAGAAAAATAATAATGATGGTTGGACCAACAGGTGTTGGAAAAACTACTACAATTTCAAAATTAGCAGCAAGATATGCTTATAAATTAGGTCAGAACTATAAAGTAGGAATTGTTACTTTAGATTCATTTAGAGTTGGAGCTATTGAGCAATTACAAGCATATACTAATATCATGAGATTGCCTTTAGAAATTGTAAAAAAACCAGAAGGTTTATCAGAAGCACTTCTTAGATTAAAAGACTGTAATTATATTTTTATAGATACAGCAGGTTCTAGTCAATACGATGTTGATAAAATTGAACTTATTAATGAGTACCAAAAAAGAGTAGAAGAATTACCTATTGAAAAGATATTAGTACTTCCTGCAAACGTTAAACAAAGTGATTTATTAGATATTTATGAAAATTATTCAAGACTAAATATTGATTATTTAACTTTTACAAAACTTGATGAAACAAAAAGTTTTGGAAACTTAATATCTTTTTCTCATAAAACAAAAAAATCAATTACCTATTTTTCTATAGGTCAAAATGTTCCTGATGATTTGATTGTATCTGATTCATCATTTTTAATTGATTGTTTTATGAATACATCTTGCCCTAGGAGATAATATTGTTTGATACTATCTCATCTCAAGCTAGTAAGCTTATAAATCTTACTAATAAAATAAAAAATAACCAAAATTCAAAAACAAAGTTAATAACAATTACTTCAGGAAAAGGTGGAGTAGGAAAGTCAACTTTTACTGCTAATATTGCCTTCTTATTATCAAGAAGAGGATTTAAAGTTGCAGTAATAGATGCTGATATTGGCTTGGCTAATATGCAAGTTTTATTTAATATTAGGCCTAGATTTACACTTTTTGATTATATTGATGGTATTAAGACTCTTGATGAAGTTATTATAGATACAGAATATGAGAATATTTCTTTAATAGCAGGAAAAAGTGGATTTCAATATTCAAATCATTCTAACACTTTTGTTTTTTCAAGAATTGTGCAAGATGTATTAGCTTTAAATCAATTTGATATTGTTTTAGTAGATACTGGTGCTGGATTAAATGATTATGTGAAAGAGTTTTTAACAATATCTGATAATGTTTTAGCTGTTACAACTACTGATCCAAGCGCACTTACTGATGTATATTCTTTAATGAAAATGCTATCATTTGATAAAAATAAACTTATGTTATGCTTCAATCACACCAAATCATATCAAATTGGTGAATCTATTGCTAATTCTTTAGTAAATTTGGCTAAAAAAAATAGACTAAACAATGATTTTATGGTAGAATATATAGGTAACGTTTCTACATCTGCAAACATTTCTACAACCGGAAGGTTAAGAAAACTGTTTACTAAAGAGTTTATTTATGATGACTCTACAAAACAATTGCAGTTGATAATAGATTTTTTATTAAAAAATATTCACTAAGGTTTGTTCAAGTGCGAGCATTTAATTCATTTAATGCTTTTATTATTGTTAAAAACAAAAGAGTAACATGGTAGTAGAAAGATTTACTCAAGATGTACTTAATAGCGGATTGTTCCGTCTATACATTGGTACAGGATTTTTCGCTACAGTAATATTCTTTGTGGTAAATGCTGATGCATTTACTCCTATTGAGATGATTTTTGGAATCATTTCAATAACAATAATATTAAAAGGCGTTAGCAATATTATGCTATCATTGATTATTTCACTATTTAGTTTAGATAATAAAAAATCTGAACTTAATTTTAAATACAATGAAGAGAAAATAGAAGCAATGTTGAATGAATTAAATGTTCAAGATGTAATATCTTCGAATGAAAAAGCCAAAAGCGCTAGTTAAGGAATAGATTATGAAGATATCTTCAATAGCAAACTCAATAAGTCCTATAAATAATTTAAACAATCAAACTAATAATACAAATAATGGTAAATCTTTTGAAAGTATGTTAAATGGCGCTATTAGCGATGTTAATAAACAACAAGTAGAAGGTTACGATGCTATGAAAGATATAGCTACTGGAAAAGTAACAAATTTACAACAAGCAGTACAACAAATAGAAGAAGCGGAATTATCACTTAAACTTGCATTAGAGACTAAAAATAAAGCAATTAATGCATATAAAGAAGTGATGAGAATGCAAGTCTAAGAAGGATAACATATGGGTTTTTTTGATGGATATAATGTTTCAACTTCTGGTATGAGTGCACAAAGAACAAGAATAAATGTTGTTAGTGCAAATATTGCTAATGCAAAAACTACACATACAGAAGAGGGTGGACCTTATAAAAAGCAAAAAGTTGTATTTGAAGAAATGCTACTTTCTGCAAGTAATAAAACAAATTCTAATGATGTTGAATCTACAAATAATAGAAACTCAGCAAATGAACTAAGAGGTGTGGGAGTTAAATCTATTTCTCAAACTGATGCAAATCCTGTAATGAAATATGAACCAACTCATCCTGATGCAAATGCAGAAGGTTATGTTGCTTATCCTGATATTAATCCTGTTGTAGAAATGGTTGATTTGATTGAAGCAATGAGATCTTATGAGGCAAATGTAGCGTCTTTTAATACACATAAAAATATAGATACAAAAACATTAGAAATATTGAAAGTATAGATTATGACTAAACAATTAGATATATTATCAGCAAATGAAACTAAAACTACTGTTACTTCAAGTGTTGAGAATAAAACTACAAAAGAAAGCCCATCCTTATTTGATTCTTTAATGGCCAATGCAAAAACAAAAGCTGAAAATAAAGAAGCAAGTGTAGAAAAGTCTAAGGCTAAAACTGATAGTAAATCTAGTGAAGAAAAAGTTATAAATACTGATAATACTAAAACATCTAATGAATCTAAAAAAAATACTTCCATTAAGACTAATGAGAATACGAAAACAGATAATTCTGAAGTTTCAAAAGAAAATAAAACAGACAAATCAAAAAATACTGAAGAGTTAAAAACTACAAAAGATGTAGAAAATAAAAATAAGCAGAATACTGAAGTAAAAAATGAAGAACCTAAAAAAAATGATACTACAGAAGTAAGTAATAAAAGTTCAGGATCTCTTTTAGATAGATTAGTATTAGAAGCAAAAAATACAATCAAAACTACTTCTCAAGAAGATTTTGAATCAAAAGTAAATTCTAAAAACAAAAAAAATAAAGAAGTGCTTGATACAAAACAAAATTCTGTTAATCCTGATATTTCAAAAGAAGTAAAAAAAGATAATAAAGCAACAGAAAATATTTCAGCAGATAAAAAAGAAACAAAAACTGATACTAAAGATATTCAAAACAAAGATAAGCAAGAAGAAAAAGACTCTTTAAAAGATATTAAAAATGAAGTAAAAAAAGATTCAACATCAAACCTTGAAAGAAAGATAGAAAAAGAAAATACTTCAAGTAATAATGATGATTCTAAAGTAGAAGATAAAAAAGTAAATAAAAATACTTCTTCAACTATTAAAATAGATAATCAAATTACTAATTCTCATACAGATAATCCACAGGTTAATTCTGATTTATCTAAGGAAGAGAGTAAGAATAATACTTTCATTTCATCAACTGAAAAGAAAGAAGAAACTTCTTCTAAAAAAATATCAACTGCTACTTCATCTAATATTAAAGCTAATAAAGATTTAACTGATAATAATGCTATTGATAGTACAAATAAGATTATTAAAAATGAAGCATTAAAAGAGAATGTGAAAGATAATTTAAAAACTTCTAACAATGAAAAAAATAGTGACATTGAAAAAAACAATTCTTCAAAAGCTGAAGTTCCAACAGATTTAAAAGAGAATAAAAAAACTTCGCTAATTGATATTGTAGATAATAAAGAAGCTAAACATGAAAAAATTGTAAAAACTGAAGAATTAATTGTTAATACAAAAGATGAAAAAGATACAAAAAATATTACATCTACTAAAGTAGAAGATAAAAATACTGATAAAAAAATAAATAGTCAAAAAGTTGAACAAAATATTGTTTCATCAAGTATTACAAAAACAGAAGTGAAAAATGAAAAGGTAGCTAATGAATTAGCTTCAATTTCAAAAGAGAATAAAAATGAAACATTAAATGTTTCAAAAGAAGAATTAAATACATCTAATACATCTGTTAAAAAAGAAGAAAATAAATCTTTAATGGATAAATTGATTGAAAAAAATCAAAATGAAATAAAAAAACAAACTTTAGATAAAGAAGAAAAAGGTATTGATTCTAAAAGCTTAGAATCTATCCTTCCTGAATCTAAAAAAACAAAAACAAATAACTCAAGTGATTTTATCTCAAATATGTATTTAAGTTCTCAGAAAAATACAATAAATAAACAATCTTTAGCAAATAAAAAAGAAGCTCAAGAAACACTTAAAGAAGGTAAATCTACTGCTTCTGTTGAAAAGAGTGCTAAAATATTAGATTTAGGTTTAGAAAAAGTTAATGTTGAAGTAAAAACAAATGAAATTAAAAAAGATGAAATTAATCATTTAGATAAAAAAAGTTCATTAGATAGATTGGCTTTTAATAAAAATGTAAGAACTGAAGAGAATAATACTTTAATTACAAAGTCTATAGAAGCTAGTAAAGTAGTCCTTGAAGATAATACAATTAAAACTACAAATGAAGTTTCTGTGAATGTTAATCATCCTTTATCTCAAAATATACAAAGTAAAATTATAGGTGCAAGACAAAGTATGTCAACAATGATGTCCGATGTTGCAAAACAAATGTATGAAAACTATAAGCCACCAGTTACTGCTTTTAAAATTAATTTAAATCCTGGAACACTTGGTGGGATTGCTATTGTTTTAAAAAGTGATAAGGACAATGCAATAAGTATTAGCATGAATATTTCAAATAGCTCAACACTTGATGCTTTTGTAGAAAATCAAAATAGTTTAAAATCTGCTCTTAATAAGACTTTTGATGAAGATACTCAGTTTAATTTAGATTTTAGTTCAAATGATAATAATGAACAATCTTCAAATAATAAAGATGATGAAAATGGTGATAAATCTTTTGGACAAAACAAAGGAAATACACAAGCTATTTTAAATGCACGTGAAAATAATCAAGAAGTAGAAGATAAAAATCTAGACTATATGTAATGGAAGCATTTTTATCTTTACTTAGAGAAGATGTTGTCTTTGAATTTCTTCTATTATTAGCCCGAATTTTAGCTTTTGTTGCTTTTATGCCCGTATTTGGTCATCCTTCAATCAGCCCACGAATTAGAATTGCATTTGCTTTTTATTTAACTATATTTTTATTTCCTATTGTTGATGTAAAAACAGCTATTACTGAAGAAACATTTTTGTTAGGATTAATATCTGAAATTACTCTAGGTCTTTTAGCCTCTTTTTTTGTTAATGTAATTTTCTCTGCGGTTAAGATTATTGGTGAGTTTATTGGTTACTCAACTGCTTTATCTATGGCTATGGTATTTGATCCAGTTGGAAACTCTCAGGAGAGTTTGATTTCAAGATTATTATATTGGATTGCTTTAGTGTTATTTTTTGAAACAGGAATGTATGAAATGACTTTAGTTATTCTTGTAAAAAGTTTTACAATGATACATTTAGGAAGTTTTGATGTATTTTCATATGATGGAATTCAAATAGCAATAGATGAAGTAAAAAGAATGTTTGCCTTTGCTTTTGCCTTTGCCTTACCTTTATTTTTTATTGGTTTTATTCTTGATATATATTATGGATATGGAACAAAATCAATGCCAGCATTTTCACCATTTGTTATTACATTTCAATTAAAGTTTGCACTAATTTTTATATTTTTAATATTTTCAATGGAAATTTTTGCACAAGCATTTACTGACTATTTTATAAGTAAATTTCAATAAGGTATTTTTATGGCTGATGAAGACGAAAAAACCGAAGAACCCACACCCAAAAAGATAGAAGACGCAAAAAAAGAAGGTAATGTTGCCAAATCTATGGAAGTAACTGGCGCTGCAATTTTATTTTTTGGGTCACTATACTTAATGTTTTTTTCCACTTATTCAATGGGTGAGATTAAAAAGATGATGATTTTTTGTTATAACTTAATTGGACAAGAGATGGACTCTACAGTTTTTTATTCCATTACATATACTATGACTATGACTTTTTTATCAGCAATGGCTCCTATTTTTGCTTTAGTTTTAGTTTTGACACTGATTTTTAACTGGGTTCAATTTGGAATGATTGTAACTCCTTTAAAACTTGACTTGCAGAAATTAGATCCTATAAAAGGTTTTAAAAATATATTTGGCTTAAAAAAGTTTATAGAATCATTAAAATTAACAATGAAATTAGCAATTATTATTGCTGTTATGTGTGTAATCTTTTTATTTACGAATAAAATGTTTTTAGCGATGATGAACATGGACACAATGGCTTCAATTAATGCTATGATAGAACTTACAGGATACTTTTTAGCAGCCATATTACTTATTATAATTATTTTTGCTATAATAGATTTTTATTTTACAAGACATTATTATATGAAATCTTTAAAAATGAGTAAACAAGAAATTAAAGATGAATTTAAAAATATGGATGGTGATCCACAAGTAAAAGGTAGAATTAGAAGAATTCAAATGGAAATGTCTAGAAAAAGAATGATGGCTGATGTTCCTGACGCGGATGTTGTTATTACTAACCCTAGTCATTATGCAATTGCAATGAAATATGATAATAAAGTTGATTCTGCTCCTAAAATTGTTGCAAAAGGTATTGACTTTTTAGCACTTAAAATAAAAGATATTGCAAAAGAAAATGATATTCCTATTATTGAAAATCCTGCATTAGCAAGGGCTATGTATGATCAGATTGAACTTGATCAAGAAATTCCAAGTGAATTTTATAAAGCATTAGCTGAAATTTTCTCTTATGTATATGAATTAAAAAAGAAAAGGTAAGATTTGAGAGTTTTATTACTATTTTTATTAGTACTTAATATAGCTTATGCAAAAAAAGATTTTTATTATAGTTTTATAAACTCTAGCGGATCACAAATTTCTGAAAAAAGAAAACAAGAAATTAATGATGGTTTTGATTTAATTCAAAATGCTAGAATCTTAGCTAAAGAGGGTAAAATTGATGATGCTTATGCTCAAATAAAAGATTTTAAAACTAAAAATAAATTAAATGTATTGAAGTCCGATTTAAATATTTTATATGCAGAATTATCACTAAAAAAGATTTCAAAAAGATTTATATTAGATGCAACTAAAGTTTTAGAAAAAGCTATTAATTCTTCTGAAATCAATGAATATGATTTACCAAAAGCTTATATGCTTTTAGTTCAATTGAAATTAGAAACTAATAGAACAAAAGATGCAAAATATTTTGCACAAATTATTATTAACAATTTTGATGATGATTTAGTAAAAACTTATGGGAAAATATATTTAGCAAAAGTATATAAATATCAAAAACTTTATTCTAAAGCTATTAGAATTTTGTATGAAATTTTAGCTAAAACAAATGATAAACTAATCGCAACTATTGTTGCTGATGAACTTTTTGATGTTTATATTTCAAATTCTCAATTAGATAAAGCAAATGAACTTATTTCAAAGGTTTTAAAAACAAATATTGACTACTATGCAAATGATTCATATTTAGCAAATAAAAAAATAAATAAACTAATAAAAGCAGGTATGCCTGAGCATGCTTCCGAAATTTTAAAAGAACTTCTTGAGAGAACCTCTAAAGAAGAATCAATAGAAGACTTCAAATTTAAATTAGCAAATACTTATATGCTTATGTATGATAGAACTAACTTTTATTTAGAAAAAGCAAAAGAATTATATAAAGATATTATAAATGACTACTCAAAAGGTGCTTATTTTAAAAAGTCTAAAAAGTATATTGATGAAATTTTGATGAGACAAGGAAGATTGAAACCTTCTGTTGTTGCTAATAAATATAAATCATCTGAATCAATGCAACAAAAGGCATTATTACAAGAGTTATTAAATGATAAAGAAGATAAAAAATATAAGCAAATACTAAAATCTAAAAAGATTTATAAAAAAATATCTAAGGTAATTGTAAATAGATTTGGATTTGATTCTATTGATGCTTTATTTGATGAAGTTAATATTGAAATGATAAAACAATATCTAAATGAAGGTAAATGTTTTGAGTTAAATAAAGCTTTAAAAACATCAAGAAAAGAGACTTTAACAAAATTAATTGAAGATGAAGTTGTAAAATATAAGTTTTTTGAATGTTTAGTAGAAGTACCATATGAAAGAGCATATGAGCAGGTAAAAGATACATTTAATAAAAGTAGAGATGCTAATATTTATTTATATTTAGAGCGAATGGCATTTTCATTAGGGCTTATTGATGAAGCTTTAAATTATTCATCAAAAGTTGAGATGGTAGATAATCAGGATGTTTTAGCAAGAGAATTTTTACATAGATATGAAATACTTAAATCAAAAGAAGATGGCTTATCCTTAGATAAATTCTTTTCCTATGCTAATAGAAATAAAGATTTTATAGAATTAAATGTAAATAATCCTGTAATTGTTGATTTTTATTATGATTATTATCTATATTTATTAAAAAGAGATAATGAAGAAAAAGCTAATGAGATATTAAAAAAACTTTATGGGAAACAAAAAGCATTAAAAGCAAATATTTATTCACCTTTTGTAGAAATAGAATTATCAAAATTAGAAAAACAAAAGAATCAGCTTCAAAAATCCTTAGATTTTTTACTTGAGGCATTAACAAATACTAGAAAAATAAAAGCAAATGATGAAGTAAAAATTTATTATGATATTTTACAGCTTTATGATTCACTAGGGAATAATATTAAAAAGAATGAATACATTAATAAATGTAAAGAAGTGACAGGAACAAGTGAGAGTTTATATAAAAAAATGTGTGATGAGATGTAATGGATATTGATAGTTTATTAAATAGTATAGATTCAACAGATTTATCAGTAGCCTTTGGACGTATAAAACATATATCAAGTACTACAATTACTGCAAATGGTTTAGAAGTAGCAGTTGGAGATATTGTAAAAATTGAATCACAACAGCATTTATACACTGTATTAGGGATGGTTGCATCTATTGATTCTTCTAGTTTTACAATAGTACCTTTCTCTTTTATTGAAGGTTTTAGAATTCAAGATAAGGTTTATTTACAAAAAGAAGGTTTGTCTGTTAAATGTGGATATGGGCTTCTTGGACGTGTTGTAAATGCTTTAGGTGAAGCGATTGATGGAAAAGAAAAAATAAGAGACCTAGAAGAAAGCTCAGCTATAAACAAAGTATCAATGCCAGCACTTGAAAGAGGTATTATTGATGAGAGATTTTCAACTGGGGTGAAGTCTATTGATTCTATGTTAACTTCTGGAAAAGGGCAAAAAGTTGGAATTTTTGCAGGTTCAGGAGTTGGAAAATCAACTCTAATGGGAATGATTGTAAAAGGTTGTGAAGCTCAAATAAAAATTGTAGCACTTATTGGAGAAAGAGGCCGTGAAATTCCTGAATTTATTCATTATAATTTAGGAAATAATTTAGAAAACACTGTAATAATTGCTGCAACTTCTGATGAGTCAGCATTAATGCGTAAATATGGCGCATTTACAGCTATGGCTATTGCAGAGTTTTTTAGGGATAAAGGTCATGATGTTTTACTTATGATGGACTCAGTTACTAGATTTGCTATGGCTCAAAGAGAAATAGGGCTAAGCACAGGAGAACCCCCTGTAAGTCGTGGTTATCCGCCTTCTGTATTTGCTTTGTTACCTCAATTAATGGAGCGAGCAGGAAATAATGCTAAGGGTTCTATTACCGCTTTTTTTACTGTTTTAGTTGATGGTGATGATATGAATGATCCAATTGCTGATCAAAGTAGATCAATTTTAGATGGGCATATTGTATTAACTAGAGAATTAACAGAACAAGGTTTTTATCCCCCTGTAAACTTGCTAAAATCAGCGTCTAGAGTAATGGACAAAGTAGTTGATGAAGAACATTATAATTACTTTTTAAAGTTAAAAAGAGTATTATCATTGATAAAGGAAAACGAAGTTTTAGTTAGAGTTGGTGCATATAAAGCAGGAATGGACCCTGAACTTGACCAAGCAATGGCTAAAAAAGAGCGTATTAGAGAGTTTTTAACACAAGGTACTAAAGAACAGCACAATTTCAATGAAATTGTATCAATGTTTAGAAAGGTTTTACAATGATAAATAATTCAGATCAGATTTTTTATAGATTAGATAATTTAAATGCTGAACAAAGAAGAATTTCTTACCAAATGAGTACAAAAAAGTTACTTGAAAATGGTAGTGATGATTCTGTGTTATACTCAAGAGAAATTTATGTAGAAGATAAACTTAGAGTATATGATGGACTAAAAACACAAATTTCTAAAACTACAGCTCAAAACAACGTTTCAGACTCAACTATAGGTGAAATTAAAAAACTTTTAGAAAAAGTTAAAACAGAACTTATAAAAGCAAATACAGATACTACAACTGAAGAGGGTAGAAAAGCAATTGCAGTCTCAATTGCAGGAATCAAAGAAAATATTTTTGATTTAGTTAACACTCAAGTTGAAGGTGAATATGTATTCTCTGGATCAGATTCTTCAAAAGCAGCTTTTACAAAAGATGCAAATGGAAAAGTATCTTATGTTGGTGATAATCAATTAAGAAAAGTTTTAGTAGAAGAAGGTTCTTATCGTGAGAGAGGAATAAATGGCTTTGATATGATGATGTATGCAACATCAACAGCTACAAAAGGTCAAACTTTAACTTTTTCGGATGATAGTAGAATTGTTGATCAAGATGGTAATGAATGGCAAATGCATAAGAAAGTACAAGCAGGAGATAATTTGCAATTTGGAAGTCATCCTTTAGTAGATGGCAATGGGCAAACTTGGACATTAAATCCTGGTATTCCACAGCTTGAAGATGGCTCAGGTGGAACTATCCCTGCTACTGTATCTGGTTCAGGTCATATCGTAACTGTACCTCCTGGAATAAATGGTTTAGGTTATAATCAACTTAGAAGATATGAAGAAAATGGCAATATTATTTCAGGAATAGGTCTAAATGTTTCAGGTACATCTCCAAACCAAACAGCAGTAGTTCCAAATACAGATGGAACTAAATTTGAAGCAAAAGCTAATATTTTTGATGCTTTAGACAATGTAGTAAATGCTTTAAATAAAGTAGATAATTTAGGTAATCCAATTACAGAAGCACAAGCAAAAGCTGGAATTGCAACAGGAGTTGATGAAATTAAAAAAGCTTATGACGCTGTAAATGTTGCCCATGCAGAACTTGGTGGAAAAAATAAAATATTTGAAATCTCACTTGAGAGAGTTTCTGCTAAATATACTCAATTTGATATTCTACTTTCAGAAGTAAGTGGTGTTAATTTAGCAAAAGTTGCAGCTGAATCAAAAGCCTTAGAATTAACGTATACATCGTTATATGCAACTATTCAAAGAACTAGTGAATTATCACTAACAAACTTCCTTAGATAAGACTATTAACCTATATGAATCTAAAGAAGATATTTACTAAAGACCTCTTTGTTGTTGGACTTTTTGTCGCAATATTAACAATTATCATCGTTCCCTTATCAAAGGGAATGTTGGATTTTTTCCTTATTATTTCACTGTCTTTGTCTTTACTTATTTTACTTATTTCATTATATATTCAAAAGCCATCAGACTTAACTACGTTTCCAACTATAATACTGATACTAGCCTTATTTCGGCTGTCCTTAAATATTGCAACCACAAGGTCAATTTTAAGCGAAGGACATAATGGTCCTGATGCTGTAAGTTCTATTATTTCAGCCTTTGGAGACTTTGTTGTTGGTGGAAATATGGTTATTGGTATTATTGTATTTATTATTTTAGTGCTTATTAACTTTATGGTTGTAACTAAAGGTGCTACAAGAGTTGCTGAAGTTACTGCAAGATTTACACTTGACTCAATGCCAGGTAAACAAATGGCAATTGATGCGGATTTGAATGCTGGTTTTATTGATGATAAACAAGCTCAAGAGAGAAGAAAATCATTAATCTCAGAAGCTAACTTTTATGGAGCAATGGATGGATCATCTAAGTTCGTAAAAGGTGATGCTGTTGCTGGTATTATTATTACTTTAGTAAACTTAATTGGTGGACTTTTAATTGGACTTTTCCAACATGATATGAGCGTTGCTGATAGTGGTAGAGTGTATACTATTTTAACTATTGGTGATGGTTTAGTTGCTCAAATTCCTGCACTTATTTTATCAACAGCAACAGCTATTATTATTACTCGATCTAATATGGACGAAGATAAGTTTGCTAATCAATCTGTTGGACAATTAGTAAAAGATTCAAAATCTTTAGTTCTTGTTGGAATGGGAATGGTTTTATTTGGATTTGTTCCTGGTTTCCCTTCTGGTATTTTAATGTTTATGGGACTTGTTATGATATTTATTGGATATACAATAAATATGATAGAACAAGATGCTGATAATGCAATTACTAGATTCTTTAAACCAGAAGTTGTAAAACCAAAAATGGATACAAATGTTGAGAACTTAAAAGAACAAAAGAAAAAAGCTTCTGTTGAAAATGAGGGGCAAACAATTGAGACTATTATGAAGCTTGAAGTTCTAGAATTAAAACTTGGAATTAGACTTCTTCAATTAGTACAAGGTAACTCAGAATTATTAGATAAAATCAAAGCTATTAGAAAAACAATTGCTAGTGAGTTAGGTTTTGTAATTCCTCAAATTAGAATTTCAGATGATGCAACACTATCACCCAATGAGTATCAACTGTATTTAAAAAGAATTCCTTTAGTAAAAGGTAGAGTAGAAATAGATAAACTTCTTGCAATGGGTGGTTTAGGAAATGAATCCTTAGCAGGTTTAAGAGTTAAAGAGCCTGTATTTAATTTAGATGCAACATGGATTGCACAAGACTTAAAAGAAGAAGCTTTAATGAAAGGTTTTACAGTAGTTGATGCACCTACAATTATCTCTACTCATATTTCAGAAGTTATTAAAAAACATGCAGAAGATATTATTACTAGACAAGATATTGTTGATATTATTGAAAGATTAAAACAAGATTTCCCTATTGTTATTGAAGAGGCTATGAAAGTTACATCTTATGGATCTTTATTAAAAGTATCAAAAGATTTACTTCATGAGAAAATACCAATTGTTGATATGCTTACTATTATAGAAGCTATTGCTGATATTGCTGAGTTTACAAAAGCTCCTGATGTATTATTAGAGCATGTTCGATCAAAATTATTTAGATTGATTACTCAAAAGTTCAAAGATAATGATGATATTTTACATATTGTAACTATTAAGCCTGAACTTGAACAACAGTTTATTGGAAAGTTACAAGAACAACATGGCTCTTCTCAACTGATGTTATCTATTGCAGAGATAAATAACTTAGTTACTAAAACAAAAGAATTGTTAGATCTTGTTGAAACAAAAGGTTTTTCAAAAGTAGCTATGGTAGTTGACCCTGTATTAAGAAAAAGAGTTTCAGAAATATATGAAAAGTTTGGTCTTCAAGTTGCTGTATTATCCCATGCTGAACTTGATTCAAAAGCAAACTTTGCTATTGAGGGGACATTAGACTTTTAATCATGTTTTTAATTAGACTTATTTTACTTAGTTTTATTTTTACATTTAGTTTATTTGCAGATGTTAAATTAATAGCTCCCTCTTCAATAATAAAAGGGGAGCCATTAATTTTTTATATTGAAGCCTCTGGTAATAATATAGTATTTCCTAATATTGACAACATAAATCAAAATGAAGTTCAAGAAATTTCAAGCTCAGCTAGTACTATTTTTGTTAATTCTAAAATAACAAGAAAAATCAAAAAAACTTATTCTTTATATACTCAAGAAAATATCACTATTCCCAAATTAGAGTTTGTAATTGACGGAGATAAATTTTATACTAATGAAAAAAAAATAAAAGTTGCAAATGCAGAAAAAACAAAGTCTGATATTTTTGATTTAAGTATAAAAGCTAATAAAGATGATTTATATGTGGGTGAGAATTTTGTTTTAACATTTACTTTTAAATATAAAAGAACACCTGATTTATTAGAAATGAATTTAGTTCCTCCTGTTTTTAAAGACTTTTGGTCAAAACAATTAAATGATACAAAACAATATGAAGAAAATGGTTATTTTGTTCAAGAGTTAAACTTTTTATTATTCCCTTTAAAAGAAGGAAGTCTAAAAATTTCTCCTGTAATTGTACAAGCGGTTATGCTTGATAATAGAAGAACTTCAATGAGTTTTTTATCAAATGCAACTAAATCTTTAAAAATATATTCAAATGAATTGAATTTTGATATTAAAAAACTTCCTTCAAATACAAAATTAATAGGAAATTTTTCTATTAAATCTTCTGTAGATAAACTTGAACTTAAAAGAGGAGAAGCCCTTTCTTATAAGCTTGAAATTAAAGGTAATGGTAATATTGATGATTTAGATGATATTAAATTAAATATTCCAAATGCAACAATATATGAAAATAAACCAAAAATAAAAAGCTCTTATCTAAGTGGAAAATATGAAGGTACTTATGAAAAAGTTTTCTCAATTATTCCAAATGAAAGTATTATAATTCCTGCTGTTTCATTAGAATATTTTAATAAAGAATTAAATCAAGTAATATTAAAAGAAACAGAGAAATACAATATAAAAGTATTAAAAGATACTAGTATTCAAAACCCTTCTCAACTTGAAAAAAAACAAGTTGAGATAAAGACAAAAGAAGTGGTAAAAATAGTAGAAATAACTTCTATTTATGACAAAGTTTTATATTTTATGCTTGGCGTAATATTTATATTGTTAATATTAGGTTTATACTTATATGTTATAAAATCTAATAAAAATAAAGAGTTAAAAGATTATCCTTTAATTAAAAAGGTTAAAAACTCTAAATCAAAAGATGAATTATTAAAGTGTTTAGCTAAATATATAAATGTAGATTCTAAATTAGATGAATTAATATTTACATTAGAAAAAACAGACGATATAAAAGAGCTTAAAAAACAGATAATTCAACTTTTAAAAAATATTAAGATTTAAAGGTTTATTTATGAGAATTTTATTAGTTTGTTTACTTTCAGTAAGTGCGATGTTCGCCCAAGAATTTTATGCAAAATTAGAGCCAATTGAAAGTTATATGGTAAAAGCTGCGGTTTCAGGAAAAGTAATTTATTCAAATGAAAAAGTGGAAGGTTCTTATGCTAAAAATTCTACTATTATCCAACTTGATTCAACAGTAAATAAAATTGATTTAACACAAAGTAGAAATAAATTAAAATTTATTAATCAAATGATTAATATTGAAGATAATAATTATAAGAGATTAAATAGAGTTTCTTCAAAATCTGCATTTGAAAAAGATGCTCAAAAATTAAAAGTAATAAATTTACAATCTCAAAAAGCAGATATGGTAATAAAGATTGAAAATTTAAAAGATACAATTTCAAATAAAAAACTAGTAGAAAAATCAAACTACATTTTTAATATTTCAGTTAAAAAAGGTGATTATGTAAATCCTGGTACATTATTGTATGAAGCCAAAGATTTATCAAAATCAAAATTAGAATTTTTTGTACCTATTTCTCAAATTGATGAGATTAAAAATAAAACAATATATTTAGATGGTAAAAAAACTGATATAAAAATTAATAAAATATACAATATTGCTGATTCAACTCATATATCATCTTATAAAGTACAATTAATTCTAAAAGATATGAACAAATTTTCAAGGTTAATAAAAATTGAATTCAAATGATAAAGTAGCCTGTCCTTTAGACTGTTATGATGCCTGTCAAGCTCAAAATGTTGATGGTATTATAAAAGGATCTTCTCAGGATATTACAAATAAAAAACTATGTGTTAATTTTGCATCACTTTTAAAAGAAGATAATTTAAAAACTGCTAAATTTAAAAATGAAGATATTTCACTAGACAAAGCTCTAGATATTTTAGAAGACAAATTAAAAAACACAGATCCATCTAAAACTATTTATTATAAAGGTAGTGGGAATTTATGTGTAATGCAAAATGCTCCTAAAAACTTCTTTACTAAATATGGTTCAAACCTTACAAAAGGAAGTTTATGTGATGGAGGAGGCGGAGCTGGAATTGAAGCTTCTCGAAATGCTGTTATAAACCCACCTATTGAGAAGCTTATTGATGCAGATGTTATTGTTGTATGGGGAAGAAACTTCTCTGTTACTTCTTCTCATATGTATAATTTAGTAAAAGATAAAACATTTATTACTATTGATCCTATTTCAACACCAATTGCTAAAAAATCACAACTTCATATGAAAGTAAATCCAAAAACTGATTATGAACTAGCTTTGTATTTAACACGATTGGCATTTATGAATAGTGCAGAAGATGAAGAGTTTTTAGAAGAGTATACAGAAGGTTCTGATTGGTTCTTTGATATATCAAAAAACAGACCCTTAGTATCTTATGAGGCAACTACAGGTATACCTTTAGATGAAGCTTACAAGTTTTTTGATCTTGTTGAAGGAAAAAGCGTAGCTATTATGTTAGGTCTAGGAGTTCAAAAGTATTTAGAGGGTGCTCAAATAACAAGATGTATTGATGGCTTTGCTGCATATATGGGTTATCATAATCCAAGTACTGCAGGTGGTCTTTGGTATTTAAGTAATTCAGGGTATGGATATGATAAAAAATTTGAAGTAAAAAATAAAAATAAAAAAATACCAGTTCCTAAAGTTGATTTTGGAGATTATGAAGTAGCTTTTATACAAGGTGGAAACCCAGTAGTAAGTGCTCCTAGAACACAAACTATAATAGATGGGCTAAAAAAATCTTTTGTTGTATTTTTTGGAACAACATATAATGATACCTGTGAATATGCAGATTTGATTATTCCTTCTTGTTCATTTCTTTCTAAAAAAGATGTAAGAGTATCTTATGGTAATAGACACAGATCTATATCTTATATTCAAAAGAAAAAAGAAGAAAATACTATAAGTGAATATGATTTATCCTCAGAATTAATTGCTAGATTTGATTTTGAACCATTAATTAGTGAAGATGAAGCATTTGATTATTACGTAAATAATGAAGTAGAATATGAAGAATTAGAAAACTTTGAGTTTATAGAAGATGTCGATATTGAGCCTTTATATAAAGATAAAACAGAAGATAACTTTTATTTAATTACAGCTAAGAGTAAGACATCTTTAAATTCTCAATTTAAAATTGATAACAATGTATATTTAAATGAAAAAGCAAATTTTAAAGATGGTGATATTGTTCAAATTTCATCTGTTTATGGGGAAGCAAAATTTACAGTAAAAGTATCTGATAATATAAAAGAAAATTGTGCTTTTTTCTATTCTGGAAATAAATTTGTAAACTATTTAACACCTAATAAAGAAGATGAAGATTCTCATTCAGCTATGTTCCAAGAGGTTTTAATTAACATTGAATTATCGTAAATTATTCCGTGAACACAAAGTTATTAGGGATTTATCTTTAGTTCAATTTATTGCTTATTTTGGTGCGTGGTTTTCAAATGTAGCTATTTATACTATGTTAGTGCAGTTTGGCTCAAGTGAATTAGCTATTGCTGTAGTTACTGCTATGCACTTTCTTCCTGCTGTTTTAATAGCACCTTTTTCAGGGGCTATTATAGATAGATTTAAAATAAAACCTTTGATGATTACCTTATTATCAGTAGAATTTATTATGACAGTTCTCTTTTTAACAATTGATGATAAGAGTGAAATATGGCTTCTTATGATTCTTATATTTGTTCGTATGAGTGCAGCTTCTATGTTCTTCTCAACAGAAATGTCTTTATTAGCAAAACTATTAAAAGGTAAAGCTTTACAAAAAGCAAATGAAATACATTCAATTATTTGGTCTTTTACTTATGCTGCAGGAATGGCTATAAGTGGAGTTATTGTTAATTATGTTGGAATAAAAACAGCCTTTATTATAGATGCTTGTTTTTTCCTTGTTGCATTATTAGTTTTTGTTAAAATTGATTTTGTAGTAAAAGCAAATATTGTTCAAGATAAGATATTTGAACTTATTAAAGATGGATTTTTATATATTAAAAACAATAAGATTATTATGCATCTAATTCTTTTACATGCTAGTGTTGGGATTACCACTTTTGACACTTTAATTACCTTACTTGCTAAAAATGAATATAAATATGTAATATCAGTTCCTTTAGCTATAGGAATTTCAAATGCAACAAGAGCATTAGCCTTAATGATTGGTCCATTTTTTATATCAAAATATATCAATAAAAACAACTTACATTATTTACTAATCATACAAGGTATTGCAATTATGCTTTGGGGGATTACTCAATTTGATTTTTATATATCATTAATTTTTATATTTATTACTGGATTATTTACAACAATTCTTTGGTCTTTTACCTATGCATTATTACAAGATAAATGTGATGAAAAATACCTTGGTAGAGTGATTTCATATAATGACATGGTATTTATGAGTGCAGGGATTATTACAACATTATTTATTGGATTAATGGCAAGTTTAACTTCACTTGCTATAATTACGGTGATTTTGGGCTTAGGATTTATAGCCTTTGCTTTTTATTATACAAGGATATTAAAGTGGATATAAATAAAAAAATTTTATTGCTTGGCATCTTAAAAAAAGAAGAAGATGAAACTTTTTTAGATGTGGTTATAAGATTAGAAAATACAAATCTTTTTTCTTTAAAAGAGGGAAAAAAACTCTTAAAAGAACTAAAAAAAGAAGAGTGTGTTGCAGATTCTCATTTGACACTTAAAGGTGAACTTCTCGCGAAACAAGTTGAGGCTGAGTTTAAAATCTGATGTTCAAAGAGAAGAATTTATCTAAGCTGATTTTTGCAGTTCCTATATTATTTATAATATTAACTTCAACTATTATTACTTTAATTCATATTAAAAAAGCTGATGATAAATTCAAACTTGACTCTTCAAAATTAAAACAAAACTTTTTAGATGAAGAAAGACTTAGACTTAGTGCTATACTGGATTCTATTAACTCTTATATTGTTTTTAAAAAAGCAACTTCAACAAATGTATTAAAAGATAAAGTAAAATCTCGAATAGAATTTGCAGATAATCTTCTTACAAAACTTTATAATAACTCTATTGGTATTGAATCAAAAAGTTCAATTCAAATAAATTTATTAGCATCTTTAAGTGATATGAAACCTGATGATCACGGGACATATTTTATATATGGTTATAATAAAAAAACTGATGAATTCTTATTTCCAAAAATTACTGAAAAACATGGAACTAAATTAATATATTCTAATAAAGATTTTTTAAATCAATTTAATGAATTAATGAAAAATAAAAACGAAGGTTTTATTTTTTATACACAAGATGTAGTTGAAGACTCAAAAATAAAACAAATATCAAAACTAACATATATTAAAAAATTTGAAGCTTTAAATATGATTCTTGGATATTCAGTATTTTTAGATAAATTTGATGAGACAACTAAAGATGAAGTTTTAAATAGATTAGATTTAATGACATTGAAAAATGAAGGTTGTATTTTTACTTTAGATGATAATCTAAAAATTATTCAACACTCTAGAAAAAAAGATAAAATATCAAAAAATTTAAAAGATATAGTGGAAGATAATCTCAGCCAAAAAATTGAAGAGTATTTTAATTTATCTAAAATTGATTTATCTAAGAAAAAATATGAACATTATTGGCGAAAAATTAATAAACAAGATTACAAACTATTTGTTTTTAACTATATTCAAAATTGGGATTGGATTTTAGGTTTAAGTGTAAATGTTGAAAATATTGATAGTCATATTACTAAAATTATTGGTTCTATTGAAGCTCAAAGAAATGATAGTATCAATGAATCTATAAAAGCAGCATTAGCTTTTATTATTATTGCTAGTATTATTTCATTTTTTATATCAAAAAGAATTAATCGATTATTTACAAACTACCAAAGAAGAATTGAAAGCCAAAAAAATGCCTTAAAAAATATTAATGCAACATTAGCTTCAAAAGTTGAAGAAAAAACTCAACAATTAGAACTTCTAAATGGTAAATTAAAAAATAAATTTAAAATGGAAGTCCGTAAGAATAGAAAAAAAGATCAAATACTTTATAATCAGTCAAAAATGGCAGCCATGGGTGAAATGATTGGAAACATTGCACATCAATGGAGACAGCCTTTAAGTACAATCTCTACAATAGCATCTGGGAATAACTTAAAGATTCAATTTGATACATTAAGTAATGATGAACTTCAAAATGATTTTACAAAGATTGTAGATACTACAAAACATCTATCAAATACTATTGAAGATTTTAGAAACTTTTTTATGGAAAATAAATCTATAGAAAAATTTGATTTAAATGATGTGATTGAAAAAGGTCTTAGTTTAATAAGTGCTTCTATGCAAAATAACTATATAACAATAAGTAAAAATTTCAATAGTGTTGAAATTAATGGAGTTAAAAATGAACTTCTTCAAGCTTTATTAAATATTTTAAATAATTCAAGAGATATTTTAGTTGAAAAAAAAGAAGATAATAGAATTATTGTAATTGATATATTTAAAGAAAATGATAATTTTGCCTCTATTGTTATAAAAGATAGTGGTGGTGGAATAGATGATGATTTAATTGAAAAAGTGTTTGAACCTTATTTTACTACTAAAGATACTAAACATGGAACAGGAATAGGTTTATATATGACAAAAGAGATTATTGTTAATCATATGAATGGAAAACTGCATGTTCAAAATGAAGAATTTGTTTATGATGATGTAATCTATAAAGGCGCATCTTTTAAAATCTCATTACCTATTTAACTTTTAGAAACAAACCTTTTATTTAGCCTAAAAAATCTAAACTAATTTTATTTTAAACCCTATTATTTAGCTATAATTTTATATATTTTAGCCATAAAAATTAAGGGAAATAGATGATTTTAGATTATAAAGATATAAATGATTTAAACAGATATAAAATAATGTCTGATACTGTGATTCCAAGACCAATTGCTTGGATTGTAACTGAAGATGAAGGTGTTTTAAATGCAGCTCCTTTTTCATACTTTATTCCAATTTCTACTAATCCAGCATTAGTAATTGTTGCAATTGGACAAAAAGAAGATGGAAGTCCAAAAGACTCCCTTGCAAATATTTTAAAGCATAAAAAAGCAACTATTTGTTTTGTAAATAAAGACAATGCAGATCAAGTTAAAAAATGTGCAATGCCTTTAGGTAAAGATGAAAGTGAAATAGAAAAGTTTGAAATAGATGTAAATGAAGTAATGGAATCATACCCTCCAATGATCTCATCATCACAAAGTGCCTTATTATGTGAATATTATGACACTGTGGATGTTCCAGGAGTTACAACACCTGTAATATTAGAATTAAAACATCAGTATTTAGAAGATGGTAGATTAGATGAACGATCTCATGTTCATGTGGAAAATATAGGTAGAAGTGGTGCCTTTTTTAAAGCGATGGTAGATATATAAGAGTTACTTTTAAAGTAACTCTTATTCTACTGTTTGATGTAATTTAGAACACTTACTTAAAAAAGTATCCATTCCACACATATCATTATACATATCATCAAATGAATGGAAATGTGCATCATAAATATATACAAATATCTCATCACCTTTTT